>Ga0256827_10000712_pt1 | contig 20914 bp, 16 predicted proteins | sample CV84metaG_FD_185977 | JGI IMG/M metagenome (GOLD analysis project Ga0256827, IMG submission 185977) | Hydrothermal vent microbial communities from East Pacific Rise, Pacific Ocean - CV84 | ecosystem: Environmental > Aquatic > Marine > Hydrothermal vents | place: Pacific Ocean: East Pacific Rise... | reverse complement strand
CATTTAGCTATTTTATAGGGTTATTTATAGGCTTTTTGCTATGATTAAACTAAAAAGGATTGATTATCGAAAAGTTTAAAGAATTTCCTATTACTTATGGTCTAATTATACTAAATATTATCGCTTTTCTACCTCTGACGGTAGACTCTTGGGCAGGAGAATTGTATCGTTTTGGTGTTTTACATGGATACTCTATTTTTATACAAGGGGAGTACTATCGTCTCTTTAGTTCGATGTTCTTACATAATGATATGATTCATATCTCTATGAATATGTTATCTCTCTATATGGTGGGACGGATGGTTGAGAACCTATTTAAACCTTGGGCATACTTGGGTATCTATTTTATGTCAGGTCTCTTTGGAAGTTTTCTTTTTCTCTATATGGACTTATCAGGGCAAGCAGTAGGAGCGAGTGGCGCACTGTTTGGAATTTTTGGTGCCTTGGCAGGTTTTGCTTTGGTTCATAGACACAGAATGCAGAGTGCTTTTATGCAGTTTATGCGTGATTTTGGAATTATTTTAGTGATTAACTTCTTTATCGGTATCATCTTTCCCTCTATTGCAATGAGTGCACATGTTGGTGGGTTAATAACAGGGTTTATTGGGGGATTTATTGTTGCAAAAAATAGTAATTTCTTATGGATTTATCTCTTTGTTGGGGGTGTCGTACTCTTTGGTATGAGCGGTTATTTTGAATCGGTATATCATCAAATAGTATTTTAAATCTACCATTTAAGAATGGTAGATTTGCTTACTATTAGTGACCAGCTTGTTGACGAAGAAGACCTTCACATGGCTCTGTTTCTGCAATTGGTAGATTTGGATCATCTGGACAGATTTCTGCTACATCTTCACAGTCTGGACATTTTTTAATGTTTGGTTTATAGCAACCTCTCTGTTTTTGAACTGGAGCAACTTCCATTTTTTCAAATTTTGTTACAACTTCTACTGGAAGAATATCTCCCCCTGCAAATAGTGCTGATCCTGCGATCATTAAGCTTAATAGTAATTTCATTGATTCATCCTTTATTTAATTAAAATATGTTTATTACTCTATCACTTTTTTCCTTAAAAAATATGTTTATTATCAATATATTCTATTTTATGAAAATTTAATTTAGAAATGTGAAAAAATATGTTATTTTCCTTATCTTAGTTATAATAAGGGATAAATTATATAGGAGTTTAAAGTAATGAATTTGTGTAAAATTTGTTTTGAAAAGACTCGAACAATAAGAGATAAAAAGAAAAATATAGCCTATTATCGTTGTTGTAATTGTGGCTTTGTATCTTTGGAAAATGGTGCTATTGTTGATAGTATAACCGAGAAGAAACATTATGCCAAGCATAATAATAGTTTTGAATCTACGGGCTATGTTGAGATGTTTGAGAGGTTTATTAAAGAGGGCGTTGAGCCTTATTTGTTATCTGTTAAAAGGGTATTGGATTTTGGATGTGGACACACCCCTGTATTGGCAGAGTTACTAAAGAGAAAAGCTCTTGATGTTGATATTTATGACTACTATTTTTACCCTGAAAAAAGGTATGAGACTAGGCAGTATAATATGATTGTTTCGACAGAAGTTTTTGAACATTTGAGTGACCCTATCTCTATACTCCAAGGGTTAGTGAATAGTTTAGATACAAAAGGATATATTCTATTGATGACACAGTTTCCTACAAAAGATGATATTGAATTTTTAGAGTGGTGGTATCGCCGAGATATAACGCATATAAGCTTTTTTACTCCAAAAAGCTTTGAACTTATGGCAGAGAGAGTAGGGCTAAAAGTGGTAAAATTGATGAATGATAATATAGTGGTATTTCAAAAAGTATGTTAGATATTTTATATAGAGATGATTATTTAGTTGTAATTAATAAACCGTCTGGACTTTTGGTTCATAAATCTCCTATTGATAAGCATGAAACAGAATTTGCTTTACAGCTTGTACGTGACCAAATTGGTCAGTATATCTATCCTGTACATCGCTTAGATAAGCCAACTTCAGGGGTTTTGATTTTTGCTTTAAGTTCCGAAGTAGCAAAACTTCTATCGGAATCTTTTAGATTAAATAATATTAAAAAAGAGTACATCGCTGTGGTTCGTGGGTATACCGACTATGAAGGGTTAATTGATTATGATTTAAAAGTGATACTCGATAAAAAAGCAGACCGTGATAGAAGTGATAACAAAGAGCCTCAGTCTGCACAAACTTATTATGAAAGGTTAGCAACCATAGAGTTGCCTTACCCTGTAAGTCGCTATCCTGTAGCACGCTACTCTTTGATTAAGTTCTTTCCAAAGACAGGACGCAAACATCAACTTAGACGACATGCAAAACATATTCTACACCCAATTGTGGGAGATACAAAATATGGAAGAACAGAGCATAATAATCTTTTTAGAGAGAAATTTAGTTGTCATAGATTACTTCTTCATGCAAGCCGAGTCTCGTTTACTCATCCTATTACTAAAGAGTATTTGGTTCTTGATGCTCGTATGGATGAGGTCTTTAGAAAGATTTTAAAACTTTTTTTTACCGATAATTTTTCATAGCTTGTTGAGCCTCTCTCATTTGAGTTCGTCTTTTAAGTGTTTCACGTTTATCGTGTAACTGTTTACCTTTTGCAAGTGCAATACTAACTTTAGCAAAATTTCTTTCATTGAAATAGAGACTTAATGGAACAATAGTGTATCCATCTTTGGTTACTTTTGAAAAGAGCTTATCGAGCTCTTTTGTATGCAATAGAAGTTTTCTTGGACTTCTTGTGTCACGTGAAAAATTTTTATTGGTGGTCTCTAGATGAGCGATATGTCCATTCATTAGGAATAGCTCTCCTTGGATAAAACGACAAAAAGCATCATTTAGATTGGCTCGTTTTGCACGAAGTGCTTTGACTTCTGAACCAAGTAAAACGATGCCTGCTTCAAATTTTTCTAGTATCTCATAATCATGATACGCTTTTTTGTTTTTTGCTACAATATTTATTGCCATATTTATAACTCTTTTGTCTTATTTTTAATATATTATTTATTCTTTTAAAGAAAAGATTTATATTTTATCTTTTCGGAGGTTGAAAATCTTTTAATTGTTTCAATATTACATGTATTATATCAAAAATCATGAAAAAGTTATTGAGAAATAATGAGCACTCTGTTATAATTCGTGAGAAAATAAAAATATATAGTAAGGCAGAGGCTTGTTAAAAGAGAAATTTATAGAAGCGATGGTGTTAGAAGATGTAGGGCGGGGCGACCTTTTCTCTCGTATCTCTACAGCCAAAGAGGTTCGTGCTTATATTATTGCAAAGAGTGATGGTGTTTTTGCAGGATATGAATATATTGAGACTCTTGCCAAAATGTATAGTTTAGAGTTGTTGTGGCAAATTGAAGATGGTAAGAATTTCGTTATAGGAGATAAACTTCTCTTTGTTTCGGGAAATTCAAAGAGAATTTTATCTTTAGAACGTTCTATACTTGATATCGCACTACATGCCAGCTCTATTGCGACATTAACTCAAAAGTTTGTTCAAAAAATTGAGCCTTATGGGGTTAAGCTTTTAGATACAAGAAAAACAAGACCTCTTCTACGAGAGTTTGAAAAGTATGCTGTTCGTTGTGGTGGAGGTGTAAACCACAGAATGGGACTCGATGACTGTTTGATGCTTAAAGATACTCATCTAAAGACAATTGACAACCTGAAAGAGTTTATGCAAGAGGTTCGTCAAAAGATTCCTTTTACCTCTAAAGTAGAGATTGAGTGCGAAGATTTAGAGATGGTTAAGAAGGCAATGGATGCAGGTGCAGATATTGTGATGTGTGATAATATGAGCCTTGAGTCTATTACCGAGGTGGTTACTTTTCGAAATAAGAACTATCCTCATATCCTTCTTGAAGCGAGTGGAAACGTGATGCTTGATACAATTGAAGCAATAGCAAAAACAGGTGTTGATGCTATCTCTTCAGGTGCATTGATTCATCAAGCCAATTGGATTGATTTATCTATGAAGATGGAAGGGTAGAGAGTCAAAATGATGAACGAGGTTCAGTCACTACTTAGAGAACATGATAAGATAACCATAGTGACACACCTAAATCCTGATGCTGATACTATTGGTACAGCTCTTGGTATCTATGGTATTCTTAAAAGTATAGGAAAGCAAGTTGAGGTTGTTAACTATGAGAAGAGATTGCCCCTTCAGTTGGATTTCTTACCTAACTACTCAAAGATTAAGCATCACATCGACTATGAGAATAGTCTTATAGTTGTTTGTGATACAAGTAGTTTAGATATTGTAGGGTTCAATTTAATGGGGCGTACAATTTTAAACATTGACCATCATAAGAGTAATACTCAATTTGGACTTCTAAATATTGTTGACTCCAAAGCAGTCTCTGCTTCTCAAGTGGCGTATATGCTTTTTAAAGATGATTATAAAATTACAAAAGATATTGCAACTTGTTTCTATACAGCATTAGTAGCAGATACCCAATACTTTACAACAAATAATGTCTCAAAAGAGATTTTTAGCCTTGCTTTTGAGCTTATTACTTATGGTGTAAATATTGTAGAGGTTGTCGAGAATGTTATTCGACGACGCTCATTAGCATCGATTCGTATTCTGAGTAGTTCTTTAAATACCTTGCAATTAGAGAGAGATGGTCAAGTAGCCTTTTTTTTTGCACGTAAGCAGAAGATGTTAGAGGCGGGTGCTGATATTTTGGATACTGTTGGAATTATTGACTATGGAATCTCAATGGCAACAGTAGATATAGCCATTATTTTAATTGAGTTAGAGAACTCGATACGAGTCTCCATGCGAAGTAAAATAATAGACATTTCAGAAATAGCAGTTCTGTTTGGTGGGGGAGGGCACCCTAATGCTGCTGGATTTGAGATTAAAAACATAAAGGAAAAGGAACTTTTAACAATGATAAGAGAAGAAATAAACAAGATAGGATTAGTAGATGCGTAGAAGAAGTTATGGTAGAAAAAAGAGTTCAAATAGTGGGTGGATTGTCTTTCTAGGGCTTTTAATTGGAGCTGGTGGATATATGTTTACCTCAAAAGATTTTGAGAGAAATGCACCTATTGTGAAGAGTAAAAGTTATATCTATTGGAATCTTAAGAAACCATTAGATATTGAAATCTCTGACGATACTGCTTTGAAGTCCTATAAAGTGCAAATTAGTGATGGTAAGCATAGTATGGTTGTTGCGAATGAGATGATTTCAAAGAATCTTAAAAACAAAACTATTAGTATTGTCTACCCTAAGCAGGTCGTTAATAATGTGAGACTAGACCCTCATGCTAAGAAGTTGCAAATTGCTATTGAAGTTACAGATAAGAGTAACTGGAATTTCTTTCAGGGAAATAAAGCTCTTAAAGTTATCAATGTTGAAATTGATTATAAACGACCTGATATTAACATCTTGTCAAACTCATACTCTGTAACTCGTGGAGGAGTAGGACTTGTAGTGTTCCAAGTGAAAGATGACTCATTAAAAAGTTTTTATGTTCAAGCAGCAGGAAATAAATTTAAGGCTCAACCTTATAAAAAAGAGGGATATTATGCAACACTTATTGCTTGGCCATTTGATAAAGAGAATTTTGTTGCAAATATTGTAGCAGAGGATCAAGCAGGAAATAAGCGTATCTCAAATGTACCTTTTTATCTTTTACCTAAAAGTTACCGAACTTCATGGATTCAGGCAAAAGATAAATTTATTGATGGAAAAATTTCTGATTTGATTGCAAGTGAACCTAAATTCTCAATTATCGATGATCGTTTAGAGAAGTTAAAAGCGATTAATGAGACTATGCGATTAGAGAATGAAGATATTATTCATACTCTTAGTAAAAATGTCTCAGATGATATTTTAGACACTTGGAAAATTAAAAAATTCTACCCTCTAAAAAATGCTGCAAAAGTTGCTTCATTTGGAGATGATAGACACTACTATTATCAAGAAAAAGAGAATGAAGTTTCGGAATCGAAGCATGTAGGATTAGATTTGGCTAGTACTAAAATGGCAAAAGTTGTTAGCTCTAATGCAGGAACAGTCGTCTTTGCTGAAGATAATGGTATTTATGGAAATATGCCAATGATTGACCATGGGTTAGGACTCTATACTATTTATGGACACTGTTCTAATATTTTAGTGAAAGAGGGAGATGAGGTAGCTGCAGGAGCAATCATAGCTCAAACAGGTAAATCAGGACTTGCTTTAGGTGATCATCTACACTTTGGTATTTTAGTACAAGGGGTCGAGGTACGTCCAGAGGAGTGGATGGATACCAAGTGGATACGTGATAATGTTGATAATATATTTAAAGCAGCGGATAAAATTATCAAAGATTAATTTTGGGTATTCAACAACAGCAGTTTTTTAATCTTTTATTACTTCTTCTGTTGGGGATGCTTTTCTCTGACTTCTACCTCTCTTATTATGAGGTAGGAGCTATTTTTGCGTTTACATTAATAGTCTCAACTCTTTTAAACTATCCCTATCAACAAAATTTTTTTATACATTACTCTTCACTTTCTACTACCGTAGGTGTTGTTCTCTTGATGGCAAGCACACATCTTTGGATATATCTGATTGTGATTACTCTTGGCTTGCTTCAAAAAAAATATCTAAAAGTAGATGAAAGACACTTCTTTAATCCCTCTAATTTTGCATTGGCGATATCACTATTTCTCTTTTACGATGATGCACATCTTCTTTTGGGGCAGTTGAGTTATGAGGTGTGGTTTGTTGCTATTTTAGTTGTAGTGGCTGTGACTATTTTGATTCGTGTTAATCGTTGGCTCATCTCTTTCTCCTTTGTTCTCTTCTATTTTATTTTTCAGTATCTATTGGTTATTGACTATAACCCTATGCTTTTAATCGAAGATGTCTATTATCGTTTCTACTCTATCGCATTTATTCTTTTTGTCTGTTTTATGTTAACTGACCCAAAGGTAACACCTTCTAGCTATTCTCATCAAATTATTTTTGCTTTTTTGATTGCGTTGGTTGCTTCTCTTTTAGATAGATATTATGGATTTAGAGTACAACATCTTTTTTTAGTTCTTTTTGCTTTTTCGCCTTTGGTTTGGCTATTTGAAAAACCTTCAAAAAAGTTAGCCATATCTTCGCTAACTCTTGCTCTTTTTGCTTTTATTATTCTTTTTATTATCGAGAATAGAGTACCCTTCTATTTTAGTATGAGTAGTTAAACAATAAGGATAGTATATAGATGACAAATGAGATAAAAATAAGTATAGCGATACTTATAGCAGGGGTAGTGATTCTTGTAGGGTATTGGTTTTATGATGATTTCGCCTTAGATAATAAATCTACTTCCAAAAAGCTTTCTATTGCAGAGCAGATAATTTTACCACAATATAGTGCTTCAACATATAGGAATATTGCAGAGGTTCAAAGTTATTTGGCGGATTTAAGAGAGATAGTTCGTGAGGGAAAAGGTGTTCTTCCGCTAGAGAGCCGAGAGTTAGACAGTGGAGGAAGATTAGCTCAAGAGATACTTCTTCATGATAAGAAGTTTTTAGAGGGAACTGTTGCCAATGGAAAGCCTATACATCATGATATGATGCGAATAAGACCTGCTATTGTTGCCTCTTTGGGAGAGAGGAGTATCGATATTTGTAAAAAAAATAGTTGTTATCAAGCAGAGATGTATAACTTTGTGGATAATGCTACAGTACGAGCTATTGTTGATATTGAGAATAAAAAGGTTTTAGAGGTACATCACTATAGTGGAATGCAACCAGATATCTCCCTTCGTCTAAAACATATTGCAGAATCGATAGCATTGAATGCACCCGAGATAGCCAAAGAGTTAAAAGAGACCCCTAAACGCTCCGATATGAGTATGGCAAATGTTCGTGGAGCATTGCAAGGATCAATTTGTGAAAACTCGGAGCATCTCTGTGTTGCACCAACTTTTTCAGACCACAGAGCAGAGCGTGCTTTGTGGGCAATTATTGACTTGACAGAGCTTAAATTAGCTGCTGCTAAGTGGGCAGGATTAGGTAAGACTACAACACCTGCTTGTATCTCTGAACGCTCTCTTCAAAATCGATATATTATGAAAAACTTTTGTGAAAAAGATACAGCATTAGAGCAAAATGGATGGAAGTTTCTTTATCGCTTAACAGGCTCTGATGGTTTAGAGGTTATTGATGCTTCATTTAAAGGAAAAAGTGTCTTTAAGTCTGCCAAAATTGTTGATTGGCATGTTGCTTATGAAGGCGAAGGAGTAATGGATGAGAGTGGTAATGTTCAGATGGCAGGACGGCAGGTAGAGTTTGTTCAAGGAGAGAAAGATAAATTTTTCTTTGGTTATAACGATGCGATGGGATGCCCTATGTTTTCAACCTCTGTTGTTTTGCCTTTTAACGCTCCTTTGGTTAAAGAGTTAAATGATGAAAATCATAAAAAAGTAGGCTTCTATTTGACACAAGATTATCGAAACCCAAAATGGCCAATGGCATGTAACTATCGTTATGAGAATCGCTTTGAATTTTTTGATGATGGTTCATTTCGAGTTGTAGCTGTGAGCAAAGGGCGAGGTTGTGGAGAAGAGGCAATCTACCGACCTGTGATGCGTATTGATATGGCATTAGGAGAACAAGAAGAGTTCTATAAGTATAGAGGCTCTTGGAATAGATGGCTTACTGAGTCGTCAGATGCTCAAAGAGAAGCAACGCTCTATGACCAAGGTAAATATCTCTATAAAATATCAGATAAGTACTCTAGCCGAGGTTACTATATTGAACCTAATAGAGGACAGTTTCATGATAAAAGTCGAGGAGATAATGCTACTATTTTTGTAACCAAATACAAAGAGAGTGAGGGGAGCCAAGACCTTTTGACTTTGGGTTCATGTTGTAATTTAGATGAAGATGGGGTGGAGCGATATATAAGTAAAAATGAGTCAATAGATGGAGAAAATCTTGTCATTTGGTATGTTCCTCGTATTCAAAATGATGCAAGAGCAGGGCATGAGTACTGCTGGGCAGATACTATTATTGGCGAAGATGGAAATTTAAAAGTTAGAGTCTTCCCTTGTACGGTTGGTGCAAAATTTGTACCGATACCGTAAGGGCGACCTCGGTGTCTGTCCATAATTTGCATAAATAAAGGAAAAATATGAAAAAATACCTACCAATTATAGCTTCAATCCTAATTGTAATAACTGTTGCAATGGTTATTATAAGTAAAAAATCTGAGATAAAAGAGAGAGATTCTATTACAGAATCACAGATAAATATAGGCTCATTTAAGCGAGAGAAGAGCTGTGTTCAACAACCTAAGTTTTTAGCAAAACTTCATGTTACGCCTCCTGTTACTATTGACCTTTCTCAACAACAATTTAAGGGGTTGGCTTTCCTCTATGGTAAAAATTTTAGACAAGTTATCCACCCTAAAGAGTGGGAGATTTTTGAACATTTTTCAACGTATGCATTTGATAAAGAGGGAAATACCTATTTGGCTCCTATGCCTTTTATCTCTATAAAGCCAACCACCTTTAATCTTCAAAAGAATATTTATAAACTGGATAGCTTAACAGGTAAACTCTCTATCTTTATGGAGTTAAATGATGTACTACCTACTGCCTCGAACCCGTATGGAATTATCTCTTTGGTTTACGACTGTGATGATGAGACACTTTGGGTATCTGCTATAGATAAAAGTAATTATAGAGCAGAGAGAGGGGCAATCTATCATATAGATATTACAGATAAAAAAGTGCTTCAAAAAATAGAAGGATTTGATGCTTTAACGATTCGTTTATTAAAAACTAAGCAAGGAAAATTTTTATTGGCAGGCTCCGCAAGAGAGAGTGCTTTATATGCATTTTCTATAAAAAATAGAGTACTTTCCGAGAATAAAATCAAGCTTCTTGCTCTTCCTAATGCAAATGAACATATACGAAAAATTAAAGTAAAAAGTAGCAATCGTTTAGAGCTACAAACCATATTTTTTTCTTATACTTTAATCGCTGAAACTTCGGGTAAGAGTGAACGTCAACACTATATCGCCAAGTTAAATACTTCTATAGGTCAATGGGAATTGAGTGTAGAGTAGTAGTTTTATGAAATTAAAAATAAATTAATATTTTTTTTTATTGATTTATAATAATAAATAATTTCTTTTTAAACATTAAATAATTATATTAATAATTTAATTTAATGTTTAAACAAGTTTAATCCTATATTGTGATAATATTAAAAATAAATATTAATATAGGAATTTAAAATGAAATTAAGAAATAGTATTTTTTCTTCTTCTCTCATGGCATTGATACTAATGAGTTCAAATTTAGATGCAGATGTAAGTGGTACAGTATTTAGAGATTTACCTGTAAATGGTACAACTCTTAATACCTATGGAGTAAAAGATAGTAATGAGATAGGTATTAAAAATATAGTTGTTACTGGATATCAACTAGATGGGGGAACCGAAACAACCTTAACTGGAGATGATGGTAGTTGGACTTTGGCTACAACGGGTAATGTAAGAGTAGAGTTTTCTGGCTGGGCTGGATATTTACAAGAGAGTAGTAATGGTGGAGTAAAAAATAGTTCTACTCAATTTATTCAAGATGGAGGGACTGCTAATTTTGGTTTGCATAACCCTGCTGATTACATCAATAATAATGTTGAAGTTTTAGCTGTAACTGTCTCTGGAGGTACACGTGATGCAAATCCAAGTAATCCAACATTGCGTAAATTTACTTATAGTGAATCATCTCAAAATATTGATGAAAGTGGTGTAGTCAATATTCATACAGTATCTGAAACAGGAAATGTATGGGGATTAGCATATAACTCTAGCACAAAGAGAGCCTATAGCTCAGCATCATTAAGAAGACATGTCGATATTAGTCCTGATGGATTAGGAGCAATTTATGTAACTGATTTAACAGATTCTCTAAATCCAGTTACTTCACTGTTTACAACAGTACCTAACGCAGGAACTGTTCCAGATGCGACAGCTCGTAATCTATCATCTTCTAATTACGCATCACATGATATTGTAATGTCAGAAGTTGGAAATGTAGGATTGGGAGATACTGATATTTCTGAAGATGGAAGAACACTCTATACCATTAATCTTGCTACACAGGAGTTAGTAGAGATTGATATTGCAACTAAAGCACAAACGAATCATTCTATTGCCAATCCCTTTGGTGCAAACTGTCCAGATGGAGATGTTCGTTCTTGGGCTGTAGAACCACATGATGGGCTACTTTATATTGGTTCTGTCTGTTCTACAAATGTAGCTATAGGTTCAGCTGTCTCTCAATGGGATGGAAGTAGTTATACAACTATTTTAACCACACCATTAGATTACGTAAAACAGAAAAGGTTAGATTGGGATGGTGAACAACCTAATGATAATTGGGGAGCTTGGTTAAGTGATTCTACTATTCTTTTTAATGGTACAACAGGAACGGGAAGAGAGATTGGTCAACCTCAGCCAATTTTATCTGATATCATATTTACTGAAAATAATGGTATGGTTCTAGGACTAAATGATAGATTATCTCTTCTAACTGGTTATGATAACTATGCACCTGACACTGCCGATACTACACTTTATGAACAAGATGGTGGGGGAGATATTCTTCGAGTATGTAAGGTAGCAGGAGTTTATTATAATGAGGGGGATGTAAATTGTCCAAGTCATACTAATAAAGATGGAAATAATGAATACTTTTTAGGAGATACTTATGATAATAGCTCTTCTCGTGTACATAATGAAATAGCTTTAGGAGGTATTTTATATAAGCAAGGTAGTGGACATGTAGTGAGTAACTCCTATGATCCAAATAATTTACATAGTTCAGATGGTTATAATCGTTCAGGTGTTACATTTTTTGATATGAATACAGGAGAGCAAACAGGTGGGCAACTTTTAAATGGTTCTGGTACAGCTGTTGGTCCACAATATGGTTTAGCAAAAACAGGGGGTATGGGAGATATAGAACTTCTTTCTGATCCAGCTCCAATAGAGATAGGAGACAGAGTATGGGAAGATACCAATAGCAATGGTGTACAAGATGCCGATGAGATAGGTATTTCGGGTGTGACAGTAGAGTTGGTATGTGGAGGAGCAGTTGCCTCTACTGCAACAACGGATGCAGATGGAAATTATATTTTTTCAAATGATCCAAGTGGAACAACAACATCGAGTCATAGATATAATGTAGCCTCTTTGGTTGCAGGTAGTACAGAGTGTCTTGTTCGGGTTCCAAATGTAACAGGTGATTTAAAACAATCTTCATTGGGGATTGCAAGTTTAACCGTTGCCAATGTTGGAGAAGGTTCAAATGCCAACAGTAATGACAGTGATGGTGTGGTATCTGGTAATGATGCTAATGCTTCTATTTTACCAACAGATATTCCACTATCAGGAGCAAATAATCACTCCTTTGACTTTGGATTCTCTCCTAAACCAATAGTAAGTATAGGTTCATTGGTTTGGGAAGATTTGAATAGTAATGGTTTACAAGATGATGACGAGAGTGGAATCGCAGATGTTAATGTTACCCTACTTGATGAGAATGGTACGGTGATGTCAAATCCTGTTCAAAAAACGCTTGCTACGGGTCAATACTACTTCTCTGGTTTAGATGAAGGTAATTACTCTATTTTAGTTTCTCCTCCAACAGGAATGGGATACATTCCTTGTGCGACTCAGAATACAACAGATAATGATGATACACAAAATGATTCAAATATAAAAGAGCCTAGAGATGGTGGATATGTTTCAGGGCAATTTACACTAGAAGCTGATAGCGAACCTGTGGAGACTGAAGGAAAATCAGGGACAGATGATGCAGATGATGGAGATGATGACAATGGAAATATGACCGTAGATTTTTGTTTCTACCGACCTGCAAGTTTGGGAGATTATGTTTGGTATGATGATAACAAAGATGGTATTCAAGATGTAACAGAGAGAGCGGTACCCGATGTTAATGTTACCTTATTTAAAAATTGTGGGTCTCGTGAGACTTTGATTAAGAGGATACAGACCAATATTGAAGGGAAGTATCTTTTTACTAATTTAGAGGCAGGAGACTACTGTGTTGAGTTTTCAAATTTACCAGCTGACTATATGATAACAACTCAGGGTAGTGGAACATCTGATGATTCAGATGTTAATGTGGATACCAATAGAACAGCAACCATAACACTGGATGTTGGAGAAGAGGATTTAACATGGGATATGGGAATCTATAGTTCAAAGGTAGCCATAGGAGATAGAGTATGGTATGATTCAAATAAAGATGGACAGCAAGATGCTACTGAAGTAGGAGTAAATGGTGTGGATGTAATATTACATGATTCAACATGTAATAATGAATTAAACAGAACAATAACAAGTGGAGATGGTAACTATATATTTGAATCATTAAGAGCAGGAACCTATTGTTTAGAGTTTAGCGGTCTAGAATCAGGATATGTAATATCTCCACAAAATAATGGAGATGATACAAGTGATTCAGATGTTAATGCCACAACAAAAAAGACAGTAGCTGTAACCCTAGAAGAGGGAACAAGAGATTTAACATGGGATATGGGAATTTATCAACCAGCAACTTTAGGAGATAAAGTTTGGAATGATAAAAATGCTAATGGTATCCAAGATAGAGATGAATTGCCTGTAGCAGGTGTAGATGTAGTTCTATTAGGTAGTGATTGTGCAACAGCTGTAGCAGGAGTAGATCCACAAACAACTGCTGATGACGGACTTTATTTATTTACAGATTTATTAGCTGGAGATTATTGTGTTGAGTTTACAAATATTCCATTAGGATATGCCATTACTCCTCCAAATAAAGGCACGGATGATAGTGATTCAGATGTTAATATAACAACAGGAAAAACAGCATTAATCACATTGAATGCAGGGGATGATGACCGAACATGGGATATGGGAATTTATGAAGAGGCAAGTATTGGAAATTATGTCTGGAATGATATCAATGGAAATGGTACACAAGATGACTCTGAAGTAGGTGTAGAAAATGTAACTGTTACACTCTACAATGCAGATTGTAGAACCATGGCTATAAAAAATGATGGTTCAACTATTCCAGTTATAAAAACAGATGCAAATGGGTTGTATAAATTTGAACATTTAATGCCTAATGAGTACTGTTTAGGATTTACAACACTTCCAAATGGATTTCAAGTAACCTCTCTAGATAGTACAGAAGATAATAATGATTCAGATGTTATTGTAAGTAGCATGAAAACTATTTCAACGCTTCTTCTTGCTGGAGAGAACGATATGTCATGGGATATGGGAATCTATCTTTCTGCAACTATTGGAGATAGAGTTTGGTATGATACCAATGCGAATGGAGTTCAAGAAGATACCGAAAGTGGTGTAAAAGATGTTTCCGTAAAACTCTATCAGTCTGACTGTAGAACATTGGCAGTAGATGGATTAAATAATCCTATACCAACTGTGATAACAGATAGTAATGGTAGTTATATGTTTACTAATTTAGTACCAAATCACTACTGTGTAGGTTTTGACTTGGCAACGTTACCCGCAGGCTCAAGAGTAAGTCCTAAAAACGTTAATACAACAACAGTAGATAAAGACTCTAATGCGGATGAAAATGGATTTACTGAAAGCACAGATTTGATTGGTGGAGAAACTGATACCTCATGGGATATGGGAATTTATCGTCCTGCAACTATAGGTAACTTTGTATGGCTTGATAGTAATGCCAATGGAGTACAAGATGTAAATGAGGGCGGAGTAGCGAATGTAACTGTAAGGCTCTACGCAGGAGATTGTACAACCGCAGTTACAACAGATAGTGATGGTGTAAGCATTAATCCAGTGATTACGGGAAGTAATGGTTTCTATGAATTCAATAATCTAAAACCTGCAAACTACTGTGTAGGCTTTGATAATATTCCATTAAATCATCGTATTACAAGAGTTAATGAAGGAGATGATTTACGTGATTCAGATGTAAACCCAGTTTCAAAAAGAACAATTTCTACCCAATTGGTCTCAGGAGAGAATGATCCAAGTTGGGATATGGGAATATATGCTCCTGCAAGTATTGGAGACAAGGTTTGGTTAGACACCAATGCCAATGGAGTTCAAGACAGCAATGAGTCAGGTGTAAAAAATGTAGAGGTAAGACTTTATAAATCGGACTGTTCAACTGCTGTTAGAGTCGATGACTCGGGTAATGCTATTGCTCCTATACATACAGATGAGAATGGAATATATAAGTTTACAAACTTAACACCAAATCAATACTGTATCGGATTTACTGTTCCCTTAGGATATTTTATCTCATCAAAAGATATAGGAACAGACAATAATGACTCAGATGTAAATATTGTAACCTCAAAAACAGTGAGTACAACATTAACTTCAGGAGAGAATGATATCTCATGGGATATGGGAATCTATAAACTAGCAACTATTGGAGATAAAGTATGGAATGACCATAATGGAGATGGTCAACAAGATATAGATGAGGAGGGTGTCTCTAACGTTACTGTCACATTATATAATTGTGATTGCGTTACTGTAGCAACAGATAATAATGGTGTAAAAATCCCAAATACTCTAACCGATGAAAACGGTCTATATCGTTTTACAGAATTAAAACCAAGTAATTATTGTGTTGGATTTACCATTCCTTCAGGATACACCGTCTCTCCTCAAAATAGTGGAGATGATGATGCCAAAGATTCAGATGTGAATATCGATACAAATGTAACAAAATGTACAACATTGAGTTCAGATGAAAATGATACCTCATGGGATATGGGAATTTATATTCCTGCGAGTATTGGAGATAGAGTTTGGTTTGATGAAAATAGAAATGGAATTCAAGAGAGTACAGAGTCAGGTATAGAAAATGTAAAAGTAACGTTATTTAGTGAAAATTGTACAACCCAATTGCGGAGTATGCAAACAGGTAAAAATGGTAATTATCTATTTAGTGGACTTGTACCAAGTGATTATTGTTTAGGGTTCGAAGTACCAAATGGATATGCTATAACATTGCAAAATGCTACAGAGGATACTCTTGATTCAGATGTAAATGAAGAGAGTAGAACCACTGTTGTGACAACCTTGGAGTCAGGGGAAAATGATACATCTTGGGATATGGGGCTTTATCTTCTATCAACCATAGGTGATTATGTATGGTATGATGAAAATAAAAATGGATTACAAGATGAACATGAGCAACCAGTAGAAGATGTAAAAGTTGTACTTTATGAGTCAGATTGTGAAACCGCAATAAGTGAGACACGAAGTGATGTATCTGGACACTATAGCTTTGTATATTTGGAGCCAAAAGAGTATTGTGTAGGGTTTGAAGATTTACCAATAGGGTATCAGTTTACACCAAATACTCAAGAGGGTAACAACACAGAGTATGATTGTGATGTAGACCCTGGAACAGGAAAGACAGACTCTTTTGATTTACCACCATCGACTATAGATAATACATGGGATATGGGAATCATACCAAAATGTAAAGATGAAGAGGGAAGAGTATTACAGGTCTTTAGTGATGAAGTAGTAGCGAGTACAACAGGTGCTATAACAACCATTAATATCTTAGAGAATGACCATGGAAATCTTGATATAGAAAGTATTCAATTTTTATCGACAACTGAAGGAGCAATTCTTTGGGAAAATGGAACAGCTGTAGGAGGAACATCTGTAGAGACATCAGATACCTTGGTTGTAGAAGGAGAAGGTGTATGGAGCGTTGAACTCGATGGAACCATAACCTTTAAAGCTGAAAATGGATTTACAGGCATCCCATCACCTGTCTACTATGTTGTTAAGTGCAAACAAGGAAATACCTCGAATGTTGGTCAGGTTAGAATTGTCTCTAACTGTGTTTGTGATACCTATGAAGAGAGTATTAGCGACTCGGTTCCTTCTTTAAACTACTTGTCTATACTATTTGTAATCTTTTCAATCTCTATGTTGGGATCATTTTTAGTTCGGCATGAATTTGAGGATTAAAAAGAGACTTTTTAGTCTCTTTTTTAGGATATTTTTATAAACTTATTGTTATTAGTTTATTTGTAATATTAAATATTAATGAAAAATAAGTATTAAAGAAATAATTAAAGTTTTAAATAAAATATTAAATTTTTTTGTTAAAATAATAGGATAAAATTTTATAATTAGGAAAAAAAATGAAAAAAATTCAAGGATTTATAATAACACTATTAGCAAGTAGTAGTTTCGTTATGGCAGGAGGAGATATTTTAACAGTTACTCCTTTTGAGGTAGAAGATGTGGCTGTAGCCGAAATAGAAGTTGTTCCAGAAGTTATACCTCCTGCTCCTCTTCCTATAGTTAAAGAGATAGTTACACCTCCTGTTGTAGAGAGTGTTATCCCTCCTGTCGTTCCTGCTGTTGCTTCTGTTTCGGGTGCCTATGTAGGATTGGGACTTGTAGCATCAAGATATGATACAAACTGTGTATGTACTTCAAAAAAATCAGGTATTGATAAGACCGCAGGTTTAGTAGGGAGAGTAGGTTACGACTTTAATCAATATATTGGAGTTGAAGCAAGAGGAATGATAACCAAACTAAAAGATGACGGTGGAACAATTAAGCATGCAGGTGCTTTTGTTAAGCCAATGTACCCTATTACGAATGCTCTTAATACTTATGGTCTAGTAGGTTTAGCAAAGACAACAACACAAGGAGATCTTCGACGTACTGATGTTTCTGGTTTAGCTCTTGGTTTAGGGTTAGAGTATGATCTCTCTGCTGATAATAAAAAAGATGCTCAATATGATAGAGAGTTTGATGGTATGGCTGATCAAGAGAAGGGATTTGGACTTTTTGCTGATTATGAAAAACTCTACTATAAAAGTGGTTCTCCTAAGTTAGATACTGTAAGTGTTGGTGTAACTTACGACTTTTAATCTTTAATCGACTTCAGTTCAGTTCTATAATAAAGGCTACTGAGCTAAGTCGAACTTATTCTCTTATACAAATCTTCTTCCCCATTTAAAGTGTGAACTATAGTAGTTTGAGTTTAGGTTGCTAATAACCACTTGATGTTTTGATGAACTTGCATGAATAAATTTTCCATTACCTAAATAGATACCTACATGGCTCACTTGTGAACTCTTTTTTGAGTCAAAAAATATTAAATCTCCTTTTTTTAAATCTTCCCAACGAATAAATTTTCCTACCTCTGCTTGATCTCGTGAAACTCTTGGAATATTGATGCCATATTGAGCATAAACAGCTTGTGTAAATCCTGAACAATCAAATGTATAAGGTCCTGTTGCTCCCCACTCATATGTTTTACCAAGATGTGATTTTGCTGTTCTTTCTACTTGGATAGTTAAAAAATTATGATTCTCATGGTGTCTATTTGAAGCGTATCTTGTGGCACTCTGTTGTTGAGATGAATTATAGTTAGTAAGGTTATCAAAAGGATTGTTTGATGCAGTTGCTGTAGTGCTAGAGATGAGGAAGATAGAGCTTAAAATGAGTAGATTTTTCATAATTTATTCCTTATTGTTATATTATATTTCTTTTTATATTTTAAATTATACAACTTAAATTATTTTTATAAACTTAATTTAATAAATTTATATTAATAAAATATAATATTATAGAATTAATTTCAAAAATTATGTTTATTTTAATTATTTAATATTAAAAATATAGGAAAAATGGTAGAAAAAGAGTAAATTACTCTTATTTATAAGGAGTTAAAGTTGGAAAATAGTAAAAATTAAGGAGAACAGTTGACTGTAGCCAACTGTAAAGAAGAAAATAGGAGAGGGGAAGTTACATTCCCATCCCACCCATTCCTCCCATTCCACCCATGTCTGGCATAGATGGAGAAGGAATATCTATATTAGGCTCTTTAACATCTGAAATAGTTGCTTCAGTAGTCAGTAGCAAGCTAGATACCGAAGTAGCATTTAAAAGTGCCACACGTGCCACTTTTAGTGGGTCAATGATTCCTGCTTCTAACATATCTACATATTCGCCATTCGCTGCGTTAAATCCAAGATTTTCGTTATCTGAATCCATCACTTTGTTAACAACAACTCCTGCATCGTATCCTGCATTAATAGCAATTTGTTTCATAGGTGCCTGAATCGCTCTTACAATAATCTCTGCACCAATAAGTTGGTCATCAACCAAATCATCCAAAGAGATTTTAGAGGCTGCTTTAATGAGTGCTGAACCACCACCAATAACAATACCTTCGTCAACCGCTGCCTTGGTAGCTGAAAGAGCATCATCTACTCTATCTTTTTTCTCTTTCATCTCTGTTTCAGTTGCTGCACCCACTTTGATAACAGCTACTCCACCTGCAAGTTTTGCCAAACGCTCTTGAAGCTTCTCTTTGTCATATTCACTTGTAGTGTTTTGCTCTTGGATTCTAATCTCTGAAATTCTTGCTTGAACAGCCTCTTCAGAACCTTTTCCACCAACAACAACTGTATTATCTTTGTCAATAACAATTTTAGAACACTGTCCAAGATCTGCAAGACCTGCTTTTTCAAGAGTAAGACCAAGTTCCGAAGTGATAAGTGTTGCTCCTGTTAAGATAGCAATATCTTGAAGCATAGCTTTTTTACGGTCACCAAACCCTGGTGCTTTAACAGCTGTAATGTTTAGAACACCTTTAAGTTTATTGAGAACCAATGTTGAAAGAGCTTCTCCCTCAATATCATCCGCAATAATCAAAAGAGGTCTTCCTGTCTGTTGGATTTGCTCTAGTACAGGAACTAAATCTTTTAATGAAGTTACTTTTGAATCGGTTACAAGAATTAAAGGAGTATCAAGTTCACAAGTCATCTTCTCTGTGTTGGTAACAAAGTAAGGCGAGATATAGCCACGGTCAAACTGCATACCTTCAACCACTTCTAGCTCATCATCAATACCTTTTGCCTCTTCAACAGTAATAACACCATCTTTACCCACACGCTCCATCGCTTCTGCAATAAGATTACCAATAGTGTCATCAGAGTTTGCCGAGATAGTTGCTACTTGTGCAATCTCCTTTTTATCTTTAACCTCTTGGCTTATCGCTTTAAGCTCTTCAATAATAGATTTAGTTGCTTTATCCATCCCTCGTTTTACTTCGATAGGATTTGCACCTGCTGTGATGTTTCGTAGACCCTCTTTAAAGATAGAGTGAGCCAATACAGTAGCAGTGGTTGTTCCATCCCCAGCTTCATCTGCTGTGTTTGCTGCAACCTCTTTAACCAGTTGAGCACCCATGTTTTCTACAGTATCTTCTAGCTCAATCTCACGAGCAACAGTTACACCATCTTTAGTAATATGTGGTGCACCATAAGCTCTCTGAATTAAAACATTTCTACCTCTTGGTCCCATTGTTACTTTGACTGCATCGGCAAGTTTACTTACACCTGTAAACAGTCCACTTCTTGCACGGTCTGAAAAATATATATCTTTTGCCATTATCTCATTACTCCTAAAATATCATCACTACTTATAATAAGGTACTCACGACCACCTATAGTAACTTCTGTTCCACCATATTTTGGAAACAGTACAATATCGCCTTCGCCAAGACCTGCTTCAATAGCATTTTTACCTACAGCAATGACTTTACCTTCAGAAGGTTTCTCTTTAGCAGAGTCTGGAATATAAAGCCCTGAAGCTGTTTGATTTGTTTGCTCTTCACGTTCAATCAGAACACGATTACCTAATGGCTGAAATGACATTTGGTTTCTCCTATAGTGTATAATTTTTGGAATAGTAATGTTTTTTTGTTAAAATGTCAATAGTTTATATACTAAAAAGCAATAAAGTTTAGTCTTTAAAACTAAACCTTGTTAAAAAATAAATTTAAATAGAGAAAAGTAAAAAAACA
>Ga0256827_10000711_pt1 | contig 20928 bp, 12 predicted proteins | sample CV84metaG_FD_185977 | JGI IMG/M metagenome (GOLD analysis project Ga0256827, IMG submission 185977) | Hydrothermal vent microbial communities from East Pacific Rise, Pacific Ocean - CV84 | ecosystem: Environmental > Aquatic > Marine > Hydrothermal vents | place: Pacific Ocean: East Pacific Rise... | reverse complement strand
AAGTGTAACTGGTGCTACTGGAGCACAAGGTCCTACTGGTCCTAAAGGGGCTGATGGTGATACTGGTCCACAAGGAGCTATTGGTCCTACTGGGGCTAGCGTTACTGGAGCAACTGGTAGTCAAGGACCTACAGGAAGTAAAGGTGCTACTGGTTCAGTTGGTCCTACTGGAGCAAGTGTAACTGGTGCTACTGGTGCACAAGGACCTACTGGTCCTAAAGGTGCTGATGGTGATACTGGTCCACAAGGACTTCAAGGAAGTCAAGGACCTCAAGGTGCACAAGGAAATCAAGGAATACAAGGACCACAAGGTGCACAAGGAATACAAGGTATTCAAGGTGCTACTGGCTCTCAAGGACCTATTGGTGCTATTGGGCCTACAGGAAGTAAAGGTGCTACTGGTTCGGTTGGTCCTACTGGAGCAAGTGTAACTGGGGCTACTGGAGCACAAGGTCCTACTGGTCCTAAAGGAGCTGATGGTGATACTGGTCCGCAAGGAGCTATTGGTCCTACTGGGGCTAGCGTTACTGGAGCAACTGGTAGTCAAGGACCTACAGGAAGTAAAGGAGCTACTGGTTCAGTTGGCCCTACTGGAGCAAGTGTAACTGGTGCTACTGGACCACAAGGACCTACTGGTCCTAAAGGTGCAGATGGAGATACTGGACCTTCTGGTAATAATGGTGCGGATGGGGCTATTGGTCCTCAGGGGCCTGTTGGACCACAAGGACCTACTGGTCCTAAAGGTGCGGATGGAGATACTGGTCCACAAGGAGCTATTGGTCCTACTGGAGCAAGTGTAACCGGTGCTACTGGGGCGCAAGGACCTACTGGTGCACAAGGTATACAAGGAAACCAAGGATCACAAGGGCCACAGGGACCACAAGGGAATCAAGGGCCACAAGGGCCACAAGGGAACCAAGGAAATCAAGGGCCACAAGGAAATCAAGGAAATCAAGGTATCCAAGGAGTAACAGGTTCTCAAGGACCTGTTGGACCACAAGGGCCTACTGGACCAAAAGGTGCAGATGGAGACACTGGACCTGCTGGTAATAACGGAGCAGATGGAGCTATTGGTCCTCAGGGTCCACAAGGGCCTACTGGACCAAAAGGTGCAGATGGAGACACCGGACCTGCTGGTAATAACGGATCAGATGGAGCTATTGGTCCTCAGGGTCCACAAGGGCCTACTGGACCAAAAGGGGCTGATGGAGACACCGGACCTGCTGGTAATAATGGTGCGGATGGGGCTATTGGTCCTCAGGGTCCACAAGGGCCTACTGGACCAAAAGGGGCTGATGGAGACACCGGACCTGCTGGTAATAATGGTGCGGATGGGGCTATTGGTCCTCAGGGTCCTATTGGACCCACTGGTGCTAAAGGTGCTGATGGAGATACTGGACCACAGGGACCTATAGCACCAAACACATCTGATTCTATTACCAAGATAGATCATGATGCTTATGGAAATATCAATCTAGAGTTTAATTCTGACCCTACCCTAACCTCTAATAAAGCCTCTGTACTTGTTGGCGGAAACTTAGCCGGTGGTGCAATATCTATGGGTACTAAAAATGGTAATGATGTAAAGTTAATTACAAACAATACTGAAAGAGCAACAATTCTTTCGTCTGGAGAAATTGGTGTAAATACAAATAATCCAAAATCGGGAATAGAAATTAATACTTCTATGGGTATTGCAGTAAATATTGTACATAATAATTATTCTCCAACAAATGAAGACCATGTAATTCTATGCGAAACTTCAGGTGGAAATTTTACTATTGACTTACCAAATGCAAATGGAATATACGGTAGAAAATATATTATTAAAAATATTGCTGGAAATTCGGTTAAAGTAATAGCAAATGGAGGAGCAAACCTAATAGATGGTGCTAACTTTATCAAACTATTACCTATGGAGTTTATTGAAGTAATAAATGATGACAATGATTGGTATATAATAGGTCAAAATAAATAATAAGATAATAGTAAATAAAGGATAGAAGTGGCATCCACATGAAGCAAAATAAATAGTATTGCTTATACATTTGAAAGCGACTTAAAGGGAGCTCTACAAAGTATTAGCAATAGTTTATTTTGAGAATGTGATATAACGTATAGCCCGACCCCACGCCAAAATATTTTAAATTTTGTGGGGATATACCCAAATAAATAATAATTTCAAAAGATAAATATGGCGTTTGAAAGCTTAAGTAGTTTTGTGAATTTTCTGGAAAAGAACGGGGAATTAGTGAGAGTGTCGACTAAGGTGAGTTCTAATTTAGAGATTTCTGAGATTAATGATAGATTTATTAAAAATGGAGGTAAAGCTATATTATTTGAGAATATTGAAGGCAGTGAATTTCCAGTTTTAGTTAATGCAATGGGCTCGAAGAAAAGGATTGAAATGGCTTTTCAAGTAAATGAGATAGAGGATGTTGCTAATGATATTCATAGTCTTTTTGAATCGTTGACTAGTCCTAAAGAGAGCTTAATGGATAAGCTAAAAATGCTGCCAAAACTTAAAGAGATTTCATCGTGGGCACCTAAGCGGTCAAAAAAAGCTGGAAGCTGCCAAGAAATTGAAATGAAAGAAATTAACCTTGGAGAACTTCCAATTTTGACAACTTGGCCATTTGATGGTGGACCATTTATTACTTTTCCTGTGGTGCATAGTTTATCTCCAGAGAATGGCAATCATAACATGGGAATGTATCGACTGCAAGTTCTTGATAAAAAGACTACTGGTATGCATTGGCATATGCATAAGGGTGGAGCATCACACTATAGAGGCTATAAAAGCAAAGGTGAAAAAATGCCTGTAACGGTAACTCTTGGTGGTGACCCAGTATATACTTATGCTGCAACAGCTCCCCTACCTGAGGAAATTGATGAGTATATGCTAGCAGGTTTTCTCAGAAAAGAGTCTGTAAAGCTTGTAAAATGCAAGACTAATAATATATATATACCTGAGGATGTAGATTTTGTATTAGAAGGATATGTTGATCCTTCTGAAGAATTGATTTTGGAAGGTCCATTTGGCGACCATACTGGTTATTATTCTCTTGCTGATATGTATCCAAGTTTTCATATTACACATATTAGCCATAAGAGAAATGCAATATTCCCTGCAACTGTAGTTGGTATACCGCCTCAAGAGGATGTTTATATGGGTTTGGCTACTGAGAGAATATTTTTAGCTCCTATAAAAATGACAATGGTTCCAGAAATAAAGGATATGCATATGCCTATGGAAGGTGTTTTTCATAATATTGTTCTTAATAGCATTCGGAAAACATACCCAGGACAAAGTATGAAGGTAATGAGTGCTTTATGGGGAGCAGGACAAATGATGTTTAATAAATATTTAGCAATTTTTGATGAAGATGTAGACCTAACTAATTATAATACGGTAATAGATGCTATTGCTAAAAATGTTGACCCATTAAAAGATGTTTTATTAAGTCGTGGGCCTATGGATGTGCTTGACCATGCATCAGAACGATTTGCAGAGGGTGGAAAGATGGGAATAGATGCTACAACTAAATCATTAATTAATATGGAAATGCCAAAAGTAAACATTAAAGAGATGTTGGCTTTTGATGAAATATTAGATATTAATTCTACATTTATTAATAATAAACAAGGCATATTAATAATTAAACTAAAGAAAATAATTAATGTTGCAAGGATTGTTGCAAAGAAATTATTTGAACAGAACCTTATTGAGAACATAAAATTTGTTGTATTTATAGAGGAAGTTGCTGATATCGAAAGTTTGGGTGATATTGTGTGGCGTGTAGCTAATAATTCGGATCCTAATAGAGATTGTTTTTATAGTTTTGATAAAAATGGAAAAGCTTATAACACCTTATTTATTGATGGATTAAGAAAGAATAAAGAAATGGACAATTTTGATAGAGATTGGCCAAATATTGTTTGCATGGATGAATCTACTATTAATTTGGTAGATAAAAAGTGGGACTCCTACAATATAGGTGAATTTATCCCCTCTCCTTCTTTGAAATATAGGAAACAGTTGTATGATGGGAAAGCTGTTGCAGAATAGATAATAATAACGAGTAAAGTAAACTGAAAGAATAATAAGTTGAAAAGAATAATTGTATCTGTAAGTAATGACTTATATAGCGACCAAAGAGTACGCAAAGTTTGTGCTACATTAATGGGTATGGGTTTTGAAATTCAGCTTTTGGGAAGAAAACTCTCAGATTCACAAGAAATTACTGATAGAGGGTATAATATTAGAAGATTCTCTCTTTGGTTTACAAAAGGTCCTCTTTTCTACGCTAATTTGAATATCCGCTTTTTCTTTTATCTACTATTTCATAAAGCAGATGTCTTACTTGCCAACGATTTGGACACTTTGCCTGCTAATTATTTAGTTTCAAAACTAAAAAGTATTCCACTAGTTTATGATACTCACGAATTATACACTGAGGTACCAGAGCTTAAAGGAAGATTCGCTAAAAAAGTTTGGGAGAGAATTGAAAAAAGTATATTTCCTAAATTAAAGGACATTTTTACTGTAAACAAATCAATAGCAGATATCTACAGTAAAAAATATAATGTCAAAATTAATATTATAAGAAATCTACCAAATAAGCAAACCTCTAGGCATTATCAATCAAAAACAAAATTAGGATTACTTGAGAATCAGAAATATATTATTCTACAAGGTGCAGGAATAAATATGGATAGAGGTGCAGAAGAACTTGTAGAGGCAATGAAAAATGTAGGTGATGCTATATTACTAATAATTGGAAATGGAGATGTAGTTCCTAAGCTAAAAGAGATGGTAAATAATATGAATCTCTCAGAAAAAGTTGTATTTATTCCTAAACAAAGCCCTGAGAAGTTAAGTTCATATACTCATATTTCTGAAATTGGAATTAGCCTAGATAAAGATACCAATCTAAATTATAGATACAGTTTACCAAATAAGATTTTTGATTATATACAGGCTGGCATCCCTATATTAGCATCTAATTTACCAGAAATTAAAAAGATTGTAAAAGAAATGGATTTAGGAATAATATGCAAGAATCATAAGCCTAATGAAATAGCAAGGAATATAAATACAATGCTTGAAGATAACTTTAAAGACTCTAGGAAGTCTAAACTTAATAAAGCAGCTGATGAACTCACATGGGAAAGTCAAGAACATATATTGCATAATGTTTATTCAAAATTTATTTAATGGAAGAAAGACATATACATATTATTTCATTTGATATTCCTTTCCCGGCTAATTACGGGGGAGTTATTGATGTATTCTATAAAGTTAAGGAATTATATAATAAAGGGGTAAAAGTACACTTACATTGTTTCCAATATGGAAGAGATGAGGCTGATATTCTTGAGTTATTTTGTGAGGAAGTAAATTATTACCCTCGTAAAACAGGCATATTGTATAATTTAAGCTCCACTCCTTATATTATACTGAGTAGAATATGTGGGAAACTAATTAATAAACTTAGCAAGGACTCCTACCCTATTCTTTGTGAAGGAATGCATACATGTGGGCTATTATTGAGTCCTGCTTTGGAAAATAGAAAACTCATTTATAGGTCATCAAATATTGAGCATCATTACTATAGAGGCCTTGCTAAGAATGAGAAAAACTTGCTAAAGAGATTCTATTATAATAAAGAGGCTGATAAACTTGAAAAATGGGAACATAATCTTTCAAAAGCTTCATTATTCTTAACGGTTAGTAAAGAAGAACAGAAATACTATAAGAAATCTTTCCCTAATAATAGGGTTGAAAATATTTATTCATTTTTCCAGCAGGATGAATTTAATTTATCTGAAGAAAATGATAATAAGTATATCCTATTTCATGGAAAATTAAGTGTTCAAGAAAACATTATTACTGCTATTAGAATTATCAAAGAAATTTCATCAAATAGTAAGTTCAACTTCATTATTGCTGGAATGGATCCTGATAGAAGCATAATTGAAAATGCAAAAAAGCTTAATAATGTAGAAGTAATTTCAAATCCAGATAATGCTGAGATGGAAAAGCTTATTGCAGAAGCTCATATCAACCTACTTCTTACAGACCAAGCTACAGGGCTGAAACTTAAGCTTCTAAATTCAATTTCTCAAGGAAAGCACTGCTTAGTTAATGATGAGATGCTAGTAGGTACAGGCTTAAATGATTGTGTTGAAATAGCAAATAGTAATAGTGAAATTACAGCTGAAATAAACAGATTAATGCAGATTAATTTTACGGAAGAAAATTATAAAACACGAAAGGCATTAATTCCCAAAGAGTTTGACAACACTTATAAAGCTGAAAGGTTAATTAGTTTAATATTTGATTAAACTAATTGTAAATTTTCCAAACTACTTTCTGCCACTACTCCATCACCAAACTTAAGTATACGTCCGGGGTATTCTTTTATCATATTATAATCATGAGTAGCCATAACAACAGCACGACCACTTTTAGCAATTTCAAATAATAAATCCATAATCCCTTTTGAAGTTTCTGGATCAAGATTACCAGTTGGCTCATCGGCAAGAATAAGCTCAGGCTCATTAATTAATGCTCTCGCAATAACAATTCTTTGTTGCTCACCTCCTGATAGTTGATGAGGCATTTTATGACCTTTTGTTTCCATACCTACTTTCTGAAGTACCGCTGCAATTCTTTGTTCCATTAGCTTCTTATCCTTCCAAGCAGTAGCCTTCATAACAAAGATTAAATTCTCATGCACTGTTCTATCCATTAATAACTGAAAGTCTTGAAAAACAATACCAAGCTTTCTCCTTAGAAAAGGAACTTCCTTTCTTTTAAGCTTACTCAGGTTATAGCCAACAATATTTCCTAGTCCTTGGGTAGGCAAATCAGCATAAAGCACTTTTAATAAACTACTTTTTCCTGTACCTGTACGACCAACAAAATACACAAATTCACCTTTTGTTACTTCCATATTAACTTTTGAAAGCACCAATAAGTCTTTCTGAAAAACATCAATATCCTTAAGTTCTATTAGAGTATCCATAGCTTTAGCTAATTATTTATTTTTTATGTATTTCATCTCACCAAAAGGCATCTCAACAACAATATCTCCAAAATCTTTTATATATTTCTCAAGACCCAACTTATTAAGATTAAAAACATAGCTATCTGCCTTAAAATAAGCAATTAAGGTAAAGTCATCATCTCTAACTTGTAAATATTCAGGAATTTTTCCTGCACCTCTAATCTTCAATAAATACATTATAGTATTTTCTAAAATATTGTAGCACGAAAATACAGAATTTTGTCCTAGGTATTCTTATTTTTATGATATTAATATTATTTTAATATTTCAATAAATAATTATATATTAGCCAACTATCAAATATGTACTTATGTTTAAATATAAATATGTACTTATACAAAGCCCTTAAAGGCTTTTTGATAATTTGATTGATTGTTATTATATCACATAATAATTAATTATCACTAAAATTCAAACGTAATTTAACCTTGTTCATCAATCTTGAAAACTAAAAGACTAAATATTATAATACTATTTATTTTTGCGACTAGCATATTATTTGCTCAGCAGCAATATATAGTTTTTGATCAAGATATTAGTCCTAGTACTATTACAGAGCCTACAAGAATTATCACTGACAATGGACTTGATGGTGTTACAATAGAGTACAATTTCAAGAATGCAATAGTACACAACCGACATGATAATAATACGTACTTTCAATATTTTTATATTAAAGGATTTACACAAAGCCAAGAATTAGGAAAACCTATGCTTCCTGTGCATACTGACCTAATTTATATACCTCAAGGTGCTAATTTCACCATCGAGACTCTTGATTCTTCAAGCATATTGTATAATAATTTCAATATTTTTCCTGCTTTAAAACCTGTTTCTGATAATTCAGGTGCTAGTGAACCAATATTCTTCCAAAAAGCAGGTTCGTATCAAAGCTCATCTTTTTACCCTAATAAAGTTGTTAAATTAAAAGGAGTGATAAAAATAAAAGGATTAAGCTTTGCTATGATAGAGGTTCATCCAATGCAAATTAAAACATTTAACGGTAAACTTAAACTGATTAATAATATAAAATATAGAGTTAGTTTTCAAAACTGCTCAAGCCTAATTAACTGTGAAAATTTCAGTAAAGAATTCCTACATCAAGTTGTAAATATTTCTTTGAACAATTATAATTTAAAACAAAATATTGATCAATATTTTAATTCTCCTAATTCAGTCATTAAGGATAAAGTAGATTTCTTAATAATAACACATCAAGACTTAATTAAAGCTGCTGACAGCCTGGCAACTTGGAAAAAACAACTTGGATATAGAACTAAAGTAATTAAGAATATTAGTTGGACTCCTAATAACATAAAAGAGCGAATCAATAATCTTCAACAAAATACAGAATACGATTTTGACTATATTATTCTTTTAGGTAGTACAGAAAAACTTCCTTCAATAAACATATCAAATATAGCAAATACTGTAGAATTAAGTGACTTAGGATATGCTTGCTTTGATGGCTCTTCAGACTATTTTCCTGATGCTAATATTTCTAGAATATCGGTAAATGACTCAATAGAAGCAATGAACACAGTACGAAAAATTATTAATTACGAGAAAAATCCTAGTAATAATAGTAACTTCTATTCTACAACTTGCAATATCACTAATTATATAGAAACTACAAGCAGCTCTGATAAAAATAGGTATACGGAAACCACAGAAGAAATTAGTAGTCTTCTTGAGTCTCAATCATATACTGTAAACAGATTGTATAAAAGTGACAATAATGTTAATCCTCAATTATGGAATAATGATATTTATTCGGATGGAAATAATATTCCAAACCAACTTAAGAAACCTAATTATGCATGGAATTCAAATTCTAATAACATAATACAAAACATAAATAATGGAAGATTCCTTATGTTTTATAGAGGACAAAGTTGGACTGGTGGATGGAGTTCTCATTCATTCAGTACTAACTCTTTAAGCGCATTAAATAATAACAATAAACTTCCAGTAATTTTTAGTGTTGGTGGCAAAAGTGGTAATTTCTCAGATCCAAATTGTTTAGCTACTAGTTTACTAAAAAAGAATAATAGTGGAGCTGTAGCTGTCTTTGCAAATAGTACTACTTCTTATTCTGGTTTCAATAATGGCATTGCGTTATCTCTTATTGATGCAATATGGCCAAATAATTCTTTAATTACTAACTTTCAAACAGTTTATAATAATGGACAAGCGCCGACTCATTATTCTACAAAACAATTAGGATACATTAAATCCCAAAGTATTGCAAAAATGATAGAGATTTGGGGTTCTAATGAGAGTTTTATTAAATCTACTTTACAATCATTCAATTTATTTGGTGATGCAAGCATGAAAATATGGACACATCTGCCACAGACAATTACTATTGTTACAACAGATAGCCTGCTATGCAATTATGATACATCAATTATAATAAACTCTAGTACTGACGGAATAGCAACATTATTAGTTAATAATGAACTAATTGCCAGAAAAAATATTAAATCAGGAATAGATACTTTGTTTTTCCAAAAAGTAATTGGAAACAAAGCAATACTAACAATTAGTAGTGAAGGATTTAAACCAAGTATTATCGATATTCCAATTTATGGAAACTGCATATTTTCAAGTTTTACTATCAGTTCAAGTTCTTTTTGTATAATTGATAGTTTCAATGTAAACAACTTATCATCAATAAATGCATTGAACTATAATTGGAATTTTGGAGATGGTGCAAGTCCTAGCTCTGCCCAAGGTTATGGACCATTTAATATTTCTTATATTTCAGGAGGACCAAAGGAGATAAAACTGATAGTAACAGACAGTAATAACAACACAAGCGAACACATTGAAGAAATAATAGTTGATAGTCAATGCGTAAAAGCAATACCTTTTAATGGCAATATAATTACTACAGAATGTAGTGGAATGTTATGTGACAATGGATTTACAGGGAATTATTCTAATAATACTTTTGGAAGTTACACTATATCTCCAATTGGTGCCTCAATGGTATATTTACAATTTATTGATTTAGATTTAGCAAATAGTGCCGACAGAATTGATATTTATGATGGACCAAATACTGATAGCCCTTTACTTTTAAGTTTGTACGGAAGTAGTATTCCTGTAACACCAATATTAAGCACAGGAAGTAGCATTACTATTCAACAGATTAGTGATGCCCATATTAATGGTGAAGGATTTCTATTAAGATGGCAATGTATAAAAAACAATACCTCCCCTACTGCTAATTTAATATGCTATGATAGCATTAGCTGTTCCAATACAATTCAATTTTATAATACATCAAAAGAAGCAGATCAAAGCATTTGGTATTTTGGAGATGGGCAAAGTTCAATAGAGCAGCATCCATTACATACCTATGCACAGAATGGCACTTATAATGTAAAATTAATTGTGAGTAATTCGCATGGAACCGATAGTATAGTTAAGAATAATTATATAGTTATTAATCAAATAGCACCACCAATAATAGCTAATGAAATAAGATGTAATAGTGGTACAGTTGAATTTAATATACAAACAAACAATACAATTTATTGGTATGGTAGTTCTAATGCTAATTTACCATTAGATAGTGGCGCTCAGTTTATTACCCCTATAATTCAAAATACAACAAGCTATTATGTTTCTCAAAGACATTATTCAAGTCCACTAAGTGTTGGAAAAGTTGATAGCGCGAGTAGTGGAAGTTATTTAAATTTAGGAGGAAATAAAGGATTAATGTTTGATGTAAATAATACTTCCACATTAATTAGCATTGAAGTATATGCAAATTCTAATGGAAGCAGATCATTTTTCCTTTTTAACAGTGCAGGAGAATTAATTTATAATAAGCAAATAGATTTAGTTGTAGGTAAAAACACTTTAGATTTAAATTGGAGCTTAAATCAAGGTATAAACTATAAGATATGTACAAATTCTAATTCCAATTTATTCTATAATACTAGTAATGTTGCATTCCCATACACTGATGCTAATAATAATATTAGTATTAAGAATAGTGATTTCTCAAATGTATATCTATACTTTTACAATTGGAAATTGAGAAATAAATCATGTGTAAGTCCTAAAGTTGAGGTATTGGCAATAATATCAGATACATTAAAACCCAAATCATTATTTGATATTAGCACTAATGGTCTTAGTGTAGAATTCAACAATAATTCAGAATATGCAAATACATATTATTGGGATTTTGGAGATGGAGATTTCTCTTTATTAACTAGTCCTACACATAATTATCAGTATGATGGTCTTTACGAGGTTAATCTTATTGCATCTAATGATTGTGGTCTTAAAACAATGACTAAACACCTACAGCTTACTAATACTTCTCTATCAAATAATAAAAGTATTGACAATCTTAAAGTATTCCCTAACCCAACAAGTTCTATTTTAAATATAGAATTTGAGACAAATAGTGCTAATAAAGTAAGTATAAAGCTATATAGTTTATTAGGTCAAACTATGTTTAATAGAAGTATTGAACTTAAGTTTCAGAAGCAAAACATCCAAATTAATACTAATAAATACACCAAAGGAGTATACATATTAAGTATAGAAACTGAGGGAAATATTATACAGAGAAGAGTAATTATTGAGTAATCTAGATTTTATAATATCCTTATTCCTCCACTAATAGAAGCTGTCACAAAACCATTCCTAAATTTCACTTTATTTATTGAGAAACTTGAAGTATCGAATGCAAATAAGAACTTCATAAAATAATCATTAACATTATATCCAAAAACCATTTGGTATTTAAAGGTAGGTGAAAGTTTCAATCCCCAATGTTGTCCATTCATTTTATATGATTGTATTTGCAATCCTAAGCCAACATGAGCAATAGCTGTTGCGTAAAAATCATTGTAAACATATGTATAAGCATACCCTGGCCTCACATGTAAACTAACAAAACTTCCTTTAGTAAACTGAGTAACGCCGCCATAGAAATCCTGCTGGCTATATGGAATAATAGTAGAATCACTACTAATACCAGAAAACGAAATACCCGATTGTATTCCAAAACCACCAGCACTCTTAATCTGTTTCTCTGTTTGTTGTAAAGCTGCTTTTAGCGAGAACTTCTTTGAAAATACCATATGCGTAAACAATCCTATATTCAAAGCTTTAATATCAGAACGAAATGGATATTCATTTCTATCAGTCCAACCAGGGATATTTAGCTCTGGATTAGCAAGATAATAGCCTGTATTTTTTACAATGTAAAAATCCAAGCCCCAATTCATAAACTTTGTTTGAGTATTAAGGTATAAACCAAAAGTCTTCGTCTCTCCTATGGAATTTGTATATGAAGGCATATTGAATGCAAAACCAAGCTTCAACCACTTATAAGAAGCTGAAAGACCTATTTTTATGGGTGTATTTGGCTTATAAATAATATCGTTGCCTACACCATCAACATCTGTAAGTTTAAAATTATTGGTTCGATAAAAGAAAGTTGGGGTAATCATTATCCGATGGGGAAAATGATAAACATAGCTAGTATCATTTGCTCTAAATAGTTTCTTAACAAAATCAAATTTTTGGGGAAAAGCTGATGTTGAGAAAGTAAAAATTAATATGAATAGAAGAAAGTGCTTTGTCATTCTACTAATAATTGTTCAAAGTTTGATAACCTATTAACCTATCCCAATATTGACCTTGGTCTTTATAATAAACAAAAATTGTATATTCATTAACAGTTTCACTATGACTACCTTCAAACGCCTCTACAAGACCTGTATTTTTACCATTAGGCACATATAAATATTGATAATTATAATATCCTTGCTTCATAAGAAGTGATGTTGTATATGTATTAGTTAGTTGATTATAAGCCATCCGAGATGAATTATCAATTCTCCAATCTGTAAGTTGACCTATAATATATATACCACCATTTGTAATAATAGAATCTGTTTTAAGATTAAAATTAATAAACGCATAATCTGCTTCAATTTGATCGCTCATCATTGGATCATCCCAATCAATAATAGAATATCTTCCGTTTAATTCCTCATATTTTAAATAGTTCTTATTGTATCGACTTTCGTCAGTAAGCAAATCAACTTGATAGCCGCTTTCATCGTATCTAATCTGGTTAACATGAGCAGACTGGACCTTTAGACTTCTAATATCAAACACTCTAAATTCATTACCTCCTTCAAACAGAATATCATTAGCAAGATTAAAATAAAGATAATCTGATGTCATTATTTTAGGTTGATGTTTAACTATCATATTATCTTTTCTACCATTCTGTTGAATTACCATAGTAAAATCTTCATAGATATTTGGCATAGGATAATTCTGTAAATTTACCTTTACATAAAGCTCTTGATCCTTATCTCTGTACTTTGGTGACTTAGCCATAAAGACTTCCGAAACAACTTCTACCCTATTTTCTACAACATACATTCTCCTTGTAATAATAGGATTATCTGGTTCTCCTTCTGGATATACTTTTAGAATATAATTTCCAGATTTTGTTATACGCATGTTTTTTGATGGAAGTTGAACTCTATAATAATTATAGCGAATAGTCGTATTGAAAGAGCCAGTATTAGAGTTGAAATATTCTTCGTGCATACCATCAATATATTCCATTGGTAATAAATCTGCGGGAGTCCAATCTGCATTACAAAGAATAAAAGAATAGTAGTAAGTCTCTGCTTCAACATTTAAATCGTCGAATGACAAAGTCAAACTCCCACCTGAGCCTAATTCTAATATTGGTTTAGAGTTCTTAAATCCTGTGGCATGAAATAATACTGATTTAAAATTCTCGCTATAAATATAGTCGTCATATCGTATATGATTGCTATCATAATAATCATCTTCTTCTTGAGCAGAAATAGATAAAAAAATAAATACGCCAACTATTAACAATATGTATTTATACATTAATTATAATATTTAATAGAGAAACTTAAAATAAAAGAGAATATTATACTATAAATCTTCCAATAGTTTTATTTTATCATATTTGGCTTTATAGTCTTTATATTTAATACTCTGATACAAAATTGCCAAATCAATTTTTCCGCTCAAACCAGATAGTTTAAGAGTAATAATAGAGTTTTTAGTATCCCAAACAGTATACATCTCAACTTGTCCTTTACTAACAGCTAGTCCTCTTTTAGTAAAGTCATTACGATAAATATCGTTCTTCCAAATAATAGTATCTTTTTGTGGCTTATCGTACTTCTCTATTAATATTTTTTGCAAATGCATATAATCATATACAAAATCATTTTTATCAGTATACTTATTAATTATATAATATTCACCTGTGGTTAATTTATTCTTAGTAAAATTATATGTAAACAAAGCATCAAACTTACCAATTCTCTTATTGTAAGCAAGTACATTTTCATTTTCATTTATAAGAACGGCCTTCTCTTTATCTTTCACGTAAGCTTTTGAAGTACCCCATTTACTTTTCCGAAATCCAATATCCGAAAAAATCTTAAGTGCACGTTTATATCTCAATCTGTTCTCTAACGGGCTTAATTCTTTACTATAATATTCTATAGAAAAATCCATTACAGATTTTTCACCATTTAATATGTAGAATATATCTGTTCTATCAGTGGCCCAAGAAGAATAAAAAAGCATTTGATCTTTACTTATTGCTAAACCCCAGTTAGGGAAATCACTTCTATAAGTATCATTTTTCCATACAATCTCATCTTCAATTGCTTTGCCATATTTTGCAGATAGACCATTTTTAACTCTATTGTATTCAATAACATATTTATTAAGGTCATCATACTTTTCAACAACCTGGTATCTTGCACTTATTAGCTTATCATAAGCAAAATTATAATATATAAGACACTTATAACCTGCGACTACAGCATTATATACTAGTATTTCTTCTGTCTCTTTAAATAGTTTATTAGTTTCTACTTCCTTTACTTTTGAGGCATTCATTCCCCAATCTGTTTTTCTAAAATCGTGCGCCTGAACCATTCCAACTAAAGCAATAAACAGAAATGATAAAATAAAAAACTTCTTCATAAATAATATTTGTATTGTTATTAAAATATTTTAATAGATTATCTAGATGATAATAACCTGTATATGTGATATATAATCACCATTACAGAATAATAAAAGTATTCTGCAATAATATTTACTAATATGCAAATATATTAATAAAAGCTTACAATACTATAATAAGCTTTTTGCTATTTTAATAACAAAATACTACCTCCTATTTGTAGTAGCATATGTAAGAACTAACTTCATTTGTTCTGAATTTAAAATCTTTTCCAGCATGAGTTGTAAATTCATCATTTACACCACATGTTTTCCAACTATCATTTCCATCTTCCCAAAAACTAATTTTACCAGAAGTAATTCTATAACGCTCATCTACCATAGCTCCAAATGAGAATTCTCCTTCAGCAATAATTCCTACAGAAAAGGCCTTACCATCGCTATCGTAAGTAAGTGACATTACTCTGTCGTCGTGATACTTTCTTAATTTATACATATTTCCTCCTTTTTTTATGAGATAGTAAAATCTCTAGTTAATATTATACTTTATTAATTGGATTTTGCAAGTTACGAAATATATAAGCCTATGTCAAGAGGAGATAAATCAAATCTTAATTTTTTCTTAATTTCATTAAAATTCAAACCAAATAATACAAATAAGTAGTAATAAATATATGAAAAAATTATAAGTAATTAATTGCCTTACATTATTATAAGACATACACATATTGATTATAAGCTAATTACAATTAATCATTCTAAATAAGCTCTAAATAAGCATTTTTACCCATAATAATTTGCTTTTAACGAACAAAAGTTCATAATTTTGCCTTTTTAAGTATTTTTATACTTAATAGTTATTAAACAGTTTATCATGAGTACATTAAACAAAATATTCTACTTCTACTATGATGGTTTTAGGAGTATGAACATAGGGAAAAAGCTTTGGCTGATAATATTTATCAAGCTATTTGTGATGTTTGCCATTCTAAAGATATTCTTTTTTCAAGATTTTCTTGGGAGTAATTTTAACACAGATGCACAAAGAAGCGATTATGTGATTGATCAATTAACGGGAGGTGATTAATTGATTTCTCGCAAAGGCACTAGGTTTTGGATATTAACAATAATAAAATAATAAACTAAGAAACAAAATAAAACAACGAAAATGGAACATTTTGATATGTCATTAGTAGATTGGTCGAGGGCACAGTTTGCACTTACAGCATTATATCACTGGCTCTTTGTACCTCTAACACTAGGAATTACATTCTTTCTTGCGATAACAGAAAGTATATATGTAAAAACAGGAAAAGAAGAATGGAAAAAGATTACAAAATTCTGGATGACCTTATTCGGCATTAACTTCGCCATTGGGGTAGCTACGGGAATAATTCTAGAGTTTGAATTTGGCACCAATTGGAGTAATTACTCATGGTTTGTGGGAGATATTTTTGGTGCTCCACTGGCCATAGAAGGCATTATGGCTTTCTTTATGGAATCGGTATTTATTGCTGTAATGTTTTTTGGTTGGGACAAAGTAAGCAAGCGATTTCACCTTACTTCTACTTGGCTAACAGCAATAGGTTCAAATCTTTCTGCATTATGGATATTGGTAGCAAACGGTTGGATGCAAAATCCTGTGGGCATGCACTTTAATCCTGATACTGCCAGAATGGAGATGGCTGATTTTTGGGATGTGCTTTTTAATCCAAATGCCATAAATAAATTTCTACATACTATTTACTCATCTTACATACTTGCTGCGGCGTTTATTGTGGGTATTAGTGCTTGGTATTTATTAAGAAATAGGGAGAAAATAGTTGCCAAGAAAAGTATAGTTGTAGCTTCAATATTTGGACTAATATTTTCAGTACTTACAATAGTAACGGGAGACGAATCGGCAAGACAAGTAGCAAAGACTCAACCTATGAAACTTGCAGCGATGGAAGGTCTTTATTATGGTTCTGACCACGCCCCTCTTATTGCCATTGGAGCAATCAAAGGAGAAGCAAAAGATAGCAGTCAAGCAAAACAAGATTTCTATTTCAAATTTGAAGTTCCTAGCTTACTCTCTTACATGGCCTTTCTAGATGCCGATGCTTTTGTTCCAGGAATTCACGATTTAGTTCACGGAAACAAAGAGCAAGGAATAATGCCTTATAAAGAGAAAATGCGTAGAGGAAAAATCGCCCGAAAAGCCCTTAAAGATTATAAAGAAGCCAAAGATAATGGCAATACGGAAAAAGCCGAAGAACTTCTTGCTCAATTTAATGATAAAAAATGGCTAACAGAGTACTTTAACTACTTTGGTTATAGTTATTTCAACGATCCACATCAAATTATACCAAATGTACCAATTACCTTCTATTCGTTTCACCTTATGGTAATGGCAGGCGGATATTTGATGATGATATTTGCTGTTTTATTATTCTTAGTTTATAAAAACAATCTAGAGAAATACAAATGGATACTTTGGGCAGTAATACTGGGAATGCCTGCTGCTTGGCTTGCAACAGAAAGTGGCTGGATAGTAGCAGAAATGGGTCGTCAGCCTTGGGTAATTCAAGACTTAATGCCAACAATGACGGCAGTATCAAACATCAATACCACAAGTGTACAGATTACATTTGCGATGTTCTTTATTGTATTTACAGCACTGCTAATTGCTGAAATAAAAATTATGCTTAAACAAATAAAAATAGGACCAAATAAAGGAGGAAATTAATATGTTTGAATTATTAGACTATAGCACATTGCAGCACTATTGGTATGCAATAAATGCACTTTTAGCAGCAATACTTGTTTTTATGATGTTTGTTCAAGGAGGACAGATGCTGATATATAAAATTGGCAAAACAGAAACCGAGCAAAGCATGATAGTAAATAGTATTGGAAGAAAATGGGAAATTACTTTTTCTACTTTAGTAGTATTTGGAGGAGCATTTTTCGCTTCCTTTCCCCTATTCTACGCCACAAGCTTTGGTGGAGCTTATTGGGTTTGGATGATAATTCTATTCTCGTTTATTATTCAAGCTGTATCTTACGAATATAGGTCTAAACCAAATAATTTTCTTGGTAAGAAAACTTATGATACTTTCTTATTTATAAATGGTTTAATTGCTACTACATTTTTAGGAACTGCTGTGGCTACATTTTTTACAGGCTCTCCTTTTCATATCAACGAGATGAATAATTCCTTCTGGGATTCATCATTTAGAGGTCTGGAATTGGCTTTAGATTTTACAAATTATAATACATTTATTAATCTTTCGCTTGGATTGGCAATATTTTTTCTATCAAGAGTATTGGCAAATATGTATTTCTTAAACTCCATTGATGATAAGAATATAGAGAAAAGAGCCCATAAATCGATTCTTTATAATGCAATTCCTTTTGTGGTGTTTTTCTTATTCTTCTTTATAAATATTATCTTTAAAGATGGTTTTGCAATCAATCCTGATACTGGAGAAGTATATATGGAACCAATGAAATACTTTAGTAATATGCTTGAAATGCCATTGGTATTTGCATTACTACTTATTGGCGTTGTGATGATATTAATGTCGATTGGAAGAGTATATTTCAAATTTGACCAATGTAAAGAAAGGGGAATATGGATTGCGGGTATTGGAACTATCTTAGTGGTATTCAATTTATTACTAATTGCAGGTTTTAACAATACTGCTTATTATCCATCAACTACTGATTTACAATCTTCTATAAGTATTTTCAATAGTTCATCTTCGGAATATACACTTGTGGCTATGTCATATGTGAGCCTAATGGTACCATTTGTAATAGCTTATACTTGGTATGTATGGAAATCGATAAACAATAAGAAGATTGATGCTGATGAGATTAATAATAGTCATGGGTATTAAGGATTATTATCTTTGCTCATAATGGGGGTCTGCGAATTTGCACTAATTAAACTAATTACGCGAATAAGAATTATTGGATATGAAGATTAAAGATTAAATCAATAAAACGTAAGTGATTATTCGCTTTGCTCATAATGAGGCCCCATGAATTTATACGAAGTAAACTAATTATACGAATGAAAATTATTTATTAAAGTATCTCTCGCTAAGACGCAAAGATGCAAAGTATTAAACTTATAAAACAAATAAACAATAAATATTATGTACACAACAGAAATTATATGGCTACTTACTTGGCCGATATTTATATATATGAGCTTAAAACTGAGTCAATATTTTATTGGAAAGATTGAGGAAGAATAAGCCATAATATGGCAATAAGAAAGTACTAGTATTTTCTTATTGCCATGCTTATTTATTCTACAACTGCATATCAACACCAATTCTCAAAAGCGGATTTATTTTTCCATTCTGATAATTTGTTACAAAATCGATTCTTAGAGCATTGAAGATATTCTCTGCTCCAACAAAGAACTCTGAGAATAGTCCATTATCGGCAGAATAAAGAGCGGCTGTTCCTGCTAACACTTGAAATTTCAATTTACGAAGCAAAGGCAACTTATTGAAAACCCAACCATTGAAATGGTGTTCCCAACGACCTGAGACATAGTAATTATTTGTACTATAATCGAAATAGTTAAGAGAATTAAATGGTACTGTTGAAGATACTCCCCAACTTGGCTGTAAAAATATGGTTTGATTTCCTTTGAAATGCTTATAATCAATAAACTCTAAATTATCTCCTCCGCCTAGAAATCCTCCAAAATTTAGAGTATAAACAGACTTTCCAAACATTTTCATATCCAATTTGTCGGAAATAGCAATTTGAGCAAAGTCGAAGCCATAGCGAGAATCGGAAAGATAAAAGCCATGCTTATACTGTACATAAAGTGTAGGATATTTTGAACCATAATACACCTTGCCCCATTGTGGATAAGTTCCATATTTTTGTTTGAATTTGATTTGAAAACTAAATCTAGCCAAAAGCACATCGTGAGTTTTAAAAGAAGGAGAATCATCATTAGGTTTAAGAGGATTATTGGATGTAAACTCCTTGTCTTTAACACCTTTATAATAATTATAAAAAGAAAAATCAGTAGCATTCTGCCTAGGATATCTTCTTTCATAAGTTAAACTCCCCCCTCCTGTCAAGCCTCGCATTATTCTTTTCCACGTTCTAACAGAGACAAAATCTCTTTGGTAAATTTTGGCATAATTCTCTTTCAAAAGCAATGTATATATAAGATTAGTAATATCCTCAATACGAGAATAATTAACCATATCTCTACCTCCTGAAACTGAAAATCCTTTTGTTCTAATATACAGATTACCATAGAACTCATTATTAGTAATACTATATTTCAAGCTAGGTTGAATAATAGTTTTTCCGGACCAAAACCAATAATTATTATCATCCTTTGTTTTCTCTTTATCGAGGAATGAAATACCTCCACTTAAGCCTACAACAAGACCTTCAACCGTATTATAATATACATCACCTATCATTGGATTTATTTCCCAAATTCTATATTTCGGATAATTTATATACTTAAACCTTGTAAATATTCCATCAGTAAAATGATACTTATTTCTTGCTTTGCGTAAGGAATCTAGATATTCTGGATCTTGTCGTTTGTTAAGCAAACTATCTTCCTTACTATAGTATTTATCCTCTTCCTTAGTAAGCAAAATATACCTACTCTTATCCCAATAAACACTATCTTGTTTGTTGGCAGAATCTTCTATTCTAAACACCTCATTACCAAAGAAATTTTTATCGAAATTAGGGTGAATATTATAATTACTAAAAGTACCAACAGCATTATCATAACCTCCAAAACCAAAGATTTTGAAATACTGAATAAACTGAATTGTAAAAGGCATCCAAATAGAGT
>Ga0256827_10000710_pt1 | contig 20930 bp, 20 predicted proteins | sample CV84metaG_FD_185977 | JGI IMG/M metagenome (GOLD analysis project Ga0256827, IMG submission 185977) | Hydrothermal vent microbial communities from East Pacific Rise, Pacific Ocean - CV84 | ecosystem: Environmental > Aquatic > Marine > Hydrothermal vents | place: Pacific Ocean: East Pacific Rise... | reverse complement strand
CTATTGATATTATTATTGGTATTTTTTTTAATTTACTCATAATTACTCCCTATTTAGCTACTACAGTTTCAACCTGAACTCTTTGTGGACTTGCATCTGTTGTATATGGTTGAAGATGAATTTTCATATTTTTATATTTAGTTGCAAGTATTTTATAAATAACTGCATCTCCTTGTTCTTCCATAGCTTTAATTTTAGATGAAAGAGCTTGTGCATCCATTTTAAATTGTTCTGTTCTTGCTTTTGCCATGGTTTCAAGTTCTGATTTTTTAGCTTCACCAATACCTGTTTGTTCAATTTTATATTTTTCAGCTTCTTTTTTTACCATAATAAGTTGTTTATTTATGTCTATTAATTTTCTTTTTAACTCACCTTCAATTTGTCTGTATTCGATTTCTTTATCATTATTGATTTTGTCAACTCTATATTTTTTTTCTGCATTTAGTTTTTCTCTTTTAACTTTTTGTTTTGAAACTTCCTGGTCTGCATTGATTCTGGTTTCTATAGTCTTTTCATATATTGGGTCAAAATGTGGTTTAGGAGTTGAAATATCAATGATTTTTATACCATGATTATTTAGCATTGCATTTAACTCTTCTTTTGACTTAGTAACTGCTGAGCCATATTGAGTTGGGTTAGCTATTTCTTCAGAAGAGTATCTACCGAATTCATTTCTAAGAACCATTCTTGAAATAGGTTTTAACCATTTTCTTTTATAAGAATCTCCAATTCCTGAGTCTCTTACAATTAGTTCTGCTTTTGAGGCCATAATCTGATATTGTATTTCTATTTCACCGAAATAAAAGTTACTTCCATCTTTTGCTCGAACTGTTAATTTTCTAACATGATTGGAATTTAAATCTCTTTCTCCTGACATTACAAATTTTTGTGGAGAAGAGTCAAGTATGAATACTTGTTCCATAATAGGAAGAAATATATGGTTACCTGAATTTTCAAGTACTTCAAAAGAGCCTGTTATTCTATTTACTTTTACCCCAATTTCTGTAGGTTCAATGTAAACAAAACCCGATTGTCCTGTAAACATTAAATAAAGAATAACAATGCCTACAAATGCAAGGCTAAAAAGTGAAATTTTGGTTTTTAAATTCATGTATACTCCTAAATATATTTTATGCTTCATTATACTTATAAGTTATTTGTAAATCAATGATTTTTTGCTTACTATAAATAGTTTATGATTTTTTGTTATCTTTATTTAAGAAATTCCAGATTCTTTGATGCCAATCTGCTGTTGAGTATAAATATGCAAAATTATCACCACTATATAGGTTGTTTTGAGTATTTGTATATGAATTAATAGTTTCTTTTGTTAACTCAAGAGCGATTGGGCTTGCTTTTAATAATTGTTTTGTTATTTTGGTTAAAATTCCTGTTAATTCTTCATTTTTTACAACATAATTTGCAATGTTTAATCTTAATGATTCTTCTGAATTAATTATTTTACCCGTTAATAATAAATCTTTAGCCACTTTCATTCCAACTGTTGATACTAATCTTTTAGTACATGCACTAGGTAATATTGCTCCTATTCTAACTGCAGGGAAACCAAGTTTTACATTTTCTGTAAAAATAGATATATCAGTATTTAAAATTAATCCTGCTCCTGCTCCAAGAGCAAAACCGTCAACCACTGAAATAGTAGGTTTTTTAAAATTAAATAGTTTATTCATTGTAGTTTCCATTAATACTGCAAATTCTTTTGCATCTATTGTAGATGGAAAATTTATTAATTCATTTAAATTAACTCCTGATGAAAAATTACTTCCTTCACCTTTAATAATTAATATTTTTATATTGTCATTGTTTTCAATTTTTGTTAATTCTTTTGCTAATTCTATAAAAAAATCTCTAGTTAAAGAATTTTTTTTATTTTCATTTGAAATTATTATTGTTGCTATATTATTATTGATAATGTTTTTTACAAACAATTTATTTGCCTATTATATTGGTGTTTTGTATGTTTTTAAGTTTTATATTGTTATCTTTTAGAGCTGCTGATAATTTAATTGAGTGAATAATAATAAAAAATGTCCATGCAACACCCATTATTATAGTTAAGTCAAGATTAAAGTTTGAGAATATGGCTGCTAAACTCAATAGTATTGTAACAATGATGTTTACATAAAACTCTTTGCTTGAAAAATAATCCATAATAACTCCCAATCAACAATCATGATAATTATAGCAAATTTTATTCCATTTTGAAATACTATTGTTTTTATATGTTAAATCAATATATTGGTTGATTTTCTTTTGTTATCATGAAAAAAATGTCGTTGTTTTTTATTTGTTTTTTGATTGAAAAATGTGCTATTTTTTATCATTTGTGATTAAAGAAATATTGTTTAGTTTATATTTCTTTAATATATTTAGTATTTTAGATATTTCTTTATATTTAATATTTTCATCTATTCTTATTTCTAATATTTTTTTCTTATCAATTATTTTTATTTTATTTTCAAAATCTTTAAAATTTAAAATTTTCTTATCAATTGATATTTTACTATTGGAAATAATTATTTTTACAGATTTTTTGTCAGGTTTATATTTGTTAAATGAATTGGTTTCTGGTAATTTTATTTCAAGTTTTGCTTCTTTATTTTTAAAGGAAGTTGCTACTAGGAAAAAAGTAAATAGTATGAAGACTATATCAATAAGAGGAGTGATGTTGAGTTCTATTCTATCTCTTTTCTTCATTCATCTTTCCACTTATTAGTTCTTGTGATTTTTTATTAATACTTATTTCAATAAAATCTATTATTTTAACTAAGTAGTTATAACCAATTGTGTTAGGGATTGCTACAATCAGCCCTCCTATTGTTGTTATTAATGCAAGTGAAATTCCAGATGCAAAAAAGGAGCTGTCCATTCCTTTAGATGCAATTTTTTCAAAACTATCAAGGATTCCGATAACTGTTCCTAGTAGGCCAAGCAAGGGAGCAACTGTTGATATCGTTTTTACTGTTTCCATACCATTTTCTAATTTTAAAATATATAATGAAATTTCTTCTTTGAGGGATTGTTTATTAGCATTTTTTATAATTTTTTCTGAAACGATAACTATATTATTTTTTATTTTAATTAAAATAAAAAATTTCCATATTAAAATACTTATACCAACAATACTTAGAAAAGCAAGTATATACATTATTATTCCACCTTTATCAAGGTAATAAATTAATTTAAGTGTATTATCTGAATTCATAGAACTCCTAGTCTATTTAAGCTTATATACCATAGGTATTTTAATATTCCAACTCTTTCTTTTTAAATTTTTAGGAATAGATTTAAATTTACTTATATTTTTTAATACTTTTAATGCTGATTTATCAAGTATTTTACTCCCACTAGATTTTTCTAAAATGATTTTGATAATTTTCCCTTCCTTATCTATTGTAATAGAAATATATACAGAACCCTGTTTTTTTAATCTTCGGGCTCTTCTGGAGTATTTAATCTTACTTTTTATAGTATTTCTTATATATAATAGATATTTTTTTTCTTCTTTTTCTTTTTCTTCTTTTTTTTCTTTTCTTTCTTCTCTTTTTTCTTCTCTTTTTTCTTCTCTTTTTTCTTCTCTTTTTTCTTCTCTTTTTTCTTCTCTTTTTTCTTCTCTTTTTTTATCATCTATCAGTCGAGACGCATGGCGATGCGTCTCTGCTGTCTTCCGTTGAGACGCATTGATATGCGTCTTTACTATCTTCTTTGGAGACGCATATTTATGCGTCTTTACTGTTTTCTTTGGAGACGCATATTTATGCGTCTTTACTACTTTCTTAGGTTGAGAGGGATTGATATGCGTCTCTGCAACCTCTTTTATAATACTTATAGAAACCTTTTTGACTTCTTCTTCTTTTGGAGATTCTTTAATGTCTATTTTGATATTAAATAAAACAACATGTAATGTTGTTATAATAAAGAATATAAGAAAAAATAAATATTTTTCTATCATTTCAAGTTTGAAGGCTCCAGAATTCCATCTTCTGTTATTATTGCTGTGATAAGGTCGTTTGGAATAATATCAAATGAGTAGTTAAGTATTTTACTTCCTACAGGAGCAGTTCTTACACCATTAAATAATAGTATTTCATTTGTTTTACAACTTTCTATTGCTAAGTCGCTTCCTTTGGCTAAAGACGGATTTATTGTTGTTGTTGAAGATACTACAAAAACAGGAATATTAAAATGATTTGCAATAATAGAAATGGGTAAACTACCTATTTTACTGATAATATCACCATTTGATGCAATATGCTCTGCTCCTATTAATATTGCGTCAATATCCAAATCAATTATAACTCTTGCCATTTCGCTTGATGTAATAATTATATATGGTATTTGATCGTTTTTTAATTCCCATGCAGTTAATCTACTGCCCTGAAAGTGTGGTCTTGTTTCATTTATAAATATTTCTAATTCAGAACCTTTATTAATTAAGTTATTAAAAATCCCCGTAATATTACCGATTCCACCTGTAGATAAACGGCCATAGTTACCAATTGTAATAAATTTATATTTATTTTTTTTATTAAAAATTCTGCTTACTGCTAATTCTGAAATTTTTTGAGAGTATAATTTTTCTCTATTTTCAAACATTATTGCATTGTCTTCTAGTGCTTGAATGGTATCTTCTACAGAAAGATTTTCATTTTCTACTATTTTATCAAAATATTCAAAAATATATGAAAGGCTTCTTATTGTTTTTCTAGTCTTTAAGAATAGTAATTTAATACTTTGATAATATTTTTTAAATTCATTTTTATTTATAAATGACTTATTATTAAGAGATATAAGTAATCCATAAGCTGAAGCAACTCCAACAAGGTTAGTACCTCTTATTTTCATTGCATCAATAGCATCTATAATATCAATATAATCAGAATATGTTTCGTATTCAATAATTGAAGGTAGTAGTAGCTGATTTAGTATTGTTAAGCTATCTCTTTGATATTTAATTGGTTCATATAATATGGTTTTCATATTTTAAAGTTTTAGAAGTTAAAAGAGAAGCCTAGTACTGTTGTTTCTCCATTTGTAAATAGTATTGGTCTGAAAGCTTGTATCTTTTCTTTGTCATTTTGAGATGATACAGACATTACAGGCATCACAATGTCCCAAACATAACCAATAAGAAAAATTGTTGCACCACCAATAAATGCATAGTGTTTTCCTGGGTCAACTAGTTTATTATTAATGTCCATATCATTAAATCCATCATATCCATAAACTATCATACCAACAGCTGCACCTTCAAGTAGTAAATTTGTAATTGCAAGCATTGTATGTCCTGAATACCATAAACCTAAACCATTTATTGGTGTGATACCAAGTAATAATGCTGTAGATGTACTTTTTAGGTTTTCATTTTTAACACCTAATTTATATAATGATGATTGAGCATTTGCTCTTACTTCATTATCTTCATCAGATTTAACAACCTTTTCAAGTGCAGGAATTGCTTTTTTATCTCCCATTTCTCCAATGGCAACAGTAACTTTTCTTCTTACAAGTGAAGAGTCATCGTCAAGAGCTTCTATTAATGCATTTAAAACATCATTAGTTTTGATATATTTTAGTGTTTGAACTGAAACAGAACGAATATATTCGGTTTTTCCATTTTTCAAAATATCAATGATAGCATTAACTGCTTCTAATTTATTTTCATATTTTGATAAAGAACTAAGTATTGAAGCTTGTAAATCTTCTTCTTTTGAAGATTTTAATACCTCTAGTAATACATTAAGAGATGTATCGTCTTTATAGGCACCTAAAGTTCTTGCTGCCATCATTTTTACTTCTAAGTTCTCTGATTCTGATTTTAAAATTTCAATAACTTTTTCTTCGTATTTTACATCTTTTTGAGCATACCTTAAACCCATTTTTTTCTGCATAATATCTGCTGAGTCTAACATTGTATTAACATCTTCTTCTGCGAATACTGTAAAAGAAAATAAAACTAAAAACATCATCAAAAATAAATTCTTCATACTAACTCCTATCATTTTTTACCTTTATACCAAGTATGTTTTCAGGATGTTTATTATCACCCTCTTTTTTATAAATAATAAACTCTAATTCTGATTTACCTAAACTGTGAACTTCTACTTTTATTGTTCTTTTTACTCTAAACTTATATGATTTCATATATGTAAAAATTCCATAACCAGAACCCGTTACAAGTAAATCAAAGTAGAATGTATAAGTTCCAGGGTCTGAACTATTATTAAATATTGTAATATTTTTTTTATCAATATTTTTATTGTTGTATATTTCATTGCCATTCATTGTTATTTTAGCTTCTAGTATTTTAAAGTAGCTATTATCTTTATTTTGTAATTTTACTACGAGTTTTGAAGATGAAATATCATTATTTATTAATGAGTTTTTTAGAAAGTTAATTTCCTTCTCTTCTTTTTTTATATCTTTATTAATATTATTAATAATATTATCAAATTCTTTTATTTCTTCTTTATAAATTGAATCACTGTTTTTATCTTTGGAATATACAGTAAAAGAAAGAAGCAAAACAAGAATTATATAGAAAAATAACTTAATCATTTAAGCCCAATAAAAATTACACTATTATAATATTATTAAGTTTATATGTTTGTCAAGATTTTTTAATATTAATATATAATATATATCTTTTTTTCTTTAATAAAATTATTTAATTTGTAGTAAATGAATAAAAAGAAGATTGTTGATAAAATTTCAAAAACGGAGGATGCAATATCTCTGTGAATTATTATATTTAAACTAGTACTTAAATTAAAGAAAATAAATAATAATTTTTCCATAAATATAAATATAAATGTAATTCTTAAAAGGTTAAAAAAATCAAAAATAATAAAATCTTTTACTTTATGAAAAACGATTAAGTATATTATGAAATAAGTAAGAGTATATATTGGGTAATTTGTATAGTAGAATACATCATTAAAATATCCTGCAAATAAAACATACACTTTGAGATAGTTTTTATTAATATCTTTTTTATAAGCAAGTAGTATTATTGATATTAGAAATAATTCTGGAACAGATTTAGAGTAGTAAGATAAAATAATCATAACAATAGTATTGAAAATAAAATATATTATCATCGTTTTATCACAAAAAAGTATTTCTCATTGTAAAGCTTTTCAGGTAATTTAACATCTATGCTTACAAAAATATTATTTTTTATTTCTCTTATTTTCACCACCTCTCCAATATAAATACCCTCAGGGAAAATTGAATCATAGCCATTTGTTATGATTTTATCATTTGCTTTAATCTCAGCACCATTTTCAACATATTTCAATTTTAATTTTAATTTGTTTTTATTGTTTGTTCCTGTTGCAAATGCAAATATTTTTTTCTTTCCAACCCAAACAGGAATTGAAATTTCACTACTTGTAATTGGAATAATTTTTACTTTGTTTCCAATTACTTTATCGGTTATGCCAATAACTCCTTTCGCTGTGATAATACCAAGGTCTTTCTTTAGTATTTCATTTGAAATATTTTCTGCAATTAAATTATTATTGATTGAAGTAAAATTGTTTATTATATGTTTTATTGGTACTAAGTTTAGCCTGATATAACTTCTTTTTAAGTTTAAGGCATTTTTTAATTCATTGATTTCTATTTTATAAACGGAATTAATAGAGTTTTCAATTAATAATAATCTATTTTTTTTAACAAGTTCAATATTTTCTTTTTTTATATTGACTAAATCAACATAATCAACAAAGAAAAACTTTATTGTATCAAAAAAAGATGAAGTTGTTTTTTTCATTGTGGTAATAGTGTTGTTAATTGGAGAGTATATAATTAAAGATTTTGTATTTACTTTAAATAATATCATAGCAAGTAGAATTATAATAATCCAGAAATCTATTTTTTTTAAGTTTTTTTTCATTTTTTATATTTATTGATATCTTCGAGCATTATACCTGCACCTTTTACTACTGAGAGTAAAGGATTATCTGCTGTTGATACAGGAACACCTGTTCTTTCTCTTATAACTTTATCAAGACCTTTAAGAAGACTTCCTCCTCCTGTAATAACAATACCTCGTTCTGCAATATCTCCTGCAAGCTCAGGAGGTGCTTCGTCTAGTACTTTAATAATTGATTCTATTATTTCGTTTACTGTTTTAGTTAATGCATCAAGTATTTCGTCTGAATTTATTGTAATTGAAGTAGGGAGTCTTGTTACAGTATCATAACCTTTAATTTCAGCTTCTTTAATTTCTTCTGTTTTTACAGCTGTTCCTAGTTCTATTTTTATTTGCTCTGCTCTATTTTCTCCAATTTGTAGGTTTTTATTACTTTTAATATATTGCATAATAGCTTCATTCATTTTGTCGCCACCAACAATACCTGAGTATGATGCAACTGTTTCTGAAAGAGAAATTAATCCAACTTCCGTTGTTCCTCCTCCTATATCAACAATCATACTTCCACCTGCTTCATTTATTGGTAAGCCTGCACCAACAGCTGCGGCGAGTGGTTCTTCAACGAGATATACTTCTCTTGCACCTGCTGTTCTTCCAGCTGATTCAACAATTTGTCTTTCTGCATCTGTAATCCCTGTAGGAACAGAAATAATGATTCTTGGTTGAATAAGCATTCTTTTACTATGAGCAAGTCTGATAAAATGTTTTAACATTTCTTCTGTTTTTTTAGCATTTGAAATCTTTCCGTCTTTTAAAGGCCTAACTATTTCAAGGCTTATAGGGTTTCTTCCGAGCATCTTTTTAGCTTCATTACCAACAGCAAGAACTGCCCCTGTTTTCTTATTTATAGCAATAACGCTTGGCTCATTTATTACAATTCCTCTTCCTTTTACATATACAACGGTATTTGCTGTACCTAAGTCTATAGCTAAATCAGATGCCCATCTTGAAAATAATCCCACTAAGATGCCTCCTTTTATTGAAAATAATTATGATATAACACAATAAAAATAAGTTATATCAAATTTATGAATACTTTACAATCAATTTTTTAATAATTATTCAGCTTTTTTTTATTGTATTTGATAATAAATTATTAATGATAAATTATATATAAGGATATGCTATAAATTCTGATTGTGGTAATTAATTTCTATTATATAAAGGATCTACCTGACTATTTATATATTGGTCTGTTTCAGCTTCAGTATATTCCCAAGTTGGAGTTCCTATTGAAATAACTTTCATTGTTTTAGGGTCAATAATAATCATAAAAGGATGAACTCCACTACGAAATGAATGAAGTTGAGTTCCTGTAACTACTGAATATGTTAAATTTGGGTTATAATCAGTTACCCAGGTTCTAGCAAAGGCCATAGTTGCAGGATTATGATAATTATCTTCACATAACTCTTGGAATACAGCTAGTTTGTAGTAATTACCTGTTTTTGATGCAGCATATTTTGCTTGTATATGAGGAGTTTCTCGCCTACAATAACCACACCAACCTGCAGAGTGTCCTAATAGTATTGCTTTAGGGTAACCAGTTTTTATATACTGATTATATAATAATTTAAATGAAACAACTTTACCTGTTGTATCAGTCCAAGTACGATTTGCAACGCCACCTGCTGGATATTCAGTTGCAGCTTCGCAATATCCATTCTGAACATTACAGATTAGATTAGTTGCACAACTATTATAGGTACAAGCAATATGTTCACATAATCCAGAAGTGGTATTGCAACTGAAACCAGCTTGGCATCCTTGAGTTCTGCATGTTGTATCTGGTTGACAAAGTTGAGTTGTTGTGTCACATAAATAATCAGTTTGACAACCTGTTGTTCCACAAGCAGGATAACATGCTCCTGTAGTATCATTACAAAGGTAATGCTCCTGACATCCTTGAGTTCTGCAAGTTGTGTCTGGCTGGCATAGTTGAGTTGTTTCGTCACACATGTAATCAGCCTGACAACCTGTTGTTCCACAAGATGGGTCACATGCACCTGTAGTTTCATTACAAACAAAGTGATCTTCACAACCTACCACTCTGCAACTTTCATCTGGCTGGCAAAGTTGAGTTGTTTCGTCACAAATATAATTTGCTTGACACCCAGTTGTTCCACAGGCAGGGTCACATACCCCTGTTACTTCATTGCAAAGATAGTAATCATTACATCCAGTAGTTTTACAAGTCGTATCTGGCTGGCAAAGCTGAGTTGTTTCATCACATATATAATCGTCCTGACAACCAGTTTGAGTACAGGCTGGGTCACATAAGCCTGTATCAGTATTACAAAGAAAATGATCATTACAGCCGTTTTGAATACAAGCGGCTTCACATGTTCCAGTAGTATCATTACATAGTAAGCCATTTTTACAACCTAGAACTCTACAAGACTCTGTATCTGGTTTACAGGTTTGAGTTTTAGTATCACAGAAGTAGTTATCTTCACAACCAGTAACACTACAAGGTTTTACTCCACATACCCCTGTGTCATGATTACATATTTCTCCTCTCTTTTCACATAAAGTATCAGTACAATCTGCTTCGCATCTTTCATTTTCTAGTGAACAGTGAAAGCCATCACTACAACCTGTTGATTCACAGCTTTCTTCTCCTGCACAAGAATACAAGAATAACATTGATAATGTTAAGAGTAAAAGTAATATGTTTTTCATGTTTGCCTCCTACAACACTAATAGTATTAGTGTTAATTATTTTTTAAAAATAAAAATCTAACGAAGTGACGCTATCATATCTTTTTATTAAATTCAAGAAATTTTTCCTTTTATAATAGGGCTATCATCATAGTGTCTATTAAATGAAACTTGACATAATTGTAAAAAAGTATTTTAATAGTTTATATTGTTTAGGGGTACAAATGAAAATCATTACAGTTTTTTTATTTTTATTTATTATATCATGTAATGGTAACACATCAAATAAAGATAATAGTATTAATAATAAGATAAATAAAACGGAGAAAAATAAAAATAATTCTAAAATACTAAAACCAAGAAAACCATCAGCTACTGCTCATTATGTAGAAATAAAAAAACGTGAAGATGTACGAGTTAGCCCTAATTCAAAAGTTGAGGATTATTTAAAGCCTTATAGATCCAGCCTAAAAGAAAAAACAGAAGAAGTTATTGCAAAGCTTGAAATTGACTTAACTAAAAAAGGATATAGCAATTCATTAGGGCGTTTTGCGTCTCAGATTATACTGGAAAAAGCCAGGAAGTATTCTAAATTACCTGTTGATTTTGCACTTTTAAATAATGGAGGTCTAAGAAAGCCATTATATAAAGGAGATATTAAAATTAAGGATATTTATGAATTAATGCCTTTTGATAACTATATTGTTATTGTATCTGTAAAAGGAGCAAAGGTAAAAACAATGTGTAAAGAGATAACACATCATCATGGTTTACCGATGGCTGGGCTTAAAATAATTGCAGGAGAGACAAATGGAGATACTTGTGATGTTAATGGTAAAAAAGTTGATGACAAAAAAGACTATTTGATTGCTACAATTAATTATTTATATAATGTAGGAGAAGGTGTTCCTTCTTTGAAGAGTGGAAAATTAGTTAAAAATATGACAAATCATTTATTTAGAGACGCAATTATAGAATATGTTAAAGAAAAGAAAGTTATTAATAAAATTATTCCTGTTAACTATTTGTATGTGAGGAAATAAAATGAAAAGAAGAGATTTTATAAAAAAAGGTGTTATTACGGGTGGTTTATTTGCTTCATCAGGATTATTTGCAAATGAAAAACAAGTAAAAAACTCAACACTTACAATTTTGCATACAAATGATACTCATTCCAGGCTTGACCCATTCCCTAAAGGAAGTGGTTATCGTTCTAATATGGGAGGTGTTTCAAGAAGAGCAACTTTGGTTAATATTTTAAGAAAAAAATATCCTAATTCATTATTAATGGATGCAGGCGATGTATTTCAGGGAACTCCTTATTTTAATTTTTATGAGGGAAGGCTTGAATATGAAACAATGAGTATGGTTGGATATGACTATGGAACACTGGGTAATCATGATTTTGATTTAGGAGTTGAAAAACTACTTAAGGCTATGGATTTTTTAAATTTCAAGATGATTAATTCAAATTACAGTTCTGAAATACCAAAATTTAAGAAATTTGTTTTAGAAAATGAAATTATTGAAAAACAAGGGGTTAAAATTGGTTTATTTGGCCTTGGAGTAAGTTTTAAAGGGCTTGTTTCAAGTGAATCACATAAAGGAATTGTTGAACTTGATAGATATGAAGTTGCTAAAAAGCAGATAAAGTATTTAAAAGAGGAGAAAAAGGTTGATTTTGTGATTTTGTTATCTCATTTAGGTGTTGATGATGATGAAAAATTTGTAAAAAAAATTAATGGAGTAGATTTAATTATTGGTGGACATAGCCATACAAAGCTTGATAAGCCATTAAAAGTTAATAATACTCTTATTCTTCAGGCTGCATCAAGTGGAATCTTCTTAGGGAAATTAGATTTGAATTTTGTAAATAAAAAGCTTGATTCGTATACCTATGAATTAATTCCAGTAAAAGAAGACACAAAAATATGAAAGAAAGTGGAACAGATATTTCTTTAAATGACAAAGCAAGCAAAATAGCATTTAATTATGCACAAAAAAGCTTTAAAAATGATAAAAACATAAAAAATGTAACAAAAAACGGAGATTTCAGCGGTGGTTTTATATGTAGGGGCGAACCCCTGTGTTCGCCCTATGATAATAATAATATCAACATTTCAATTGCATCAGATGGAATCGGAACAAAGGTTGAAATAGCAGAAAGGTTAAATAAGTATGATAGTTTGGGTTATGATTTATTAGCAATGGTTTGTGATGATTTAATCTCCAACTTTTATGAACCCAAATTCGTATCAAATATTTTAGATATTGACTATATTAATTTGAATATAGTTGATGAATTGATGAAAGGACTATATAGTGCCTCAAAAGAGGCTAATGTAATAATATCAGGCGGTGAAATTGCAGAATTAGGGAGTCGCATTTGTGGATATGGTGATAATATGCATTTCAATTGGGCCGCAACAGCCATTGGTTTTAAAATGATATCCTGTAGAGACGACGGCATTGCCTCGTCTCTGAAACATGACGGTATTGCCTCGTCTCTGAATCCGAGTCAGGGCAGTGCCCTGACTGTACTGAGTCATGATGGTACGAGTCAGAGCAGTGCTCTGACTGTACTGAATCAAGGAGATAAGGTTTATGCTTTATTATCTAATGGCTTTAGGAGTAATGGATTTTCGCTTGCAAGAAGGATTTTATATGATGCTTATGGCGAAAATTGGCATGATTTTAAATTCAATGAATTAGAAAATTGGGGGAGTATATTATTAAAACCATCCAAAATATATACCCCTTTAATAAAAAAATTAATAAAGAACGGTGTTTTAATTAAAAAAATTGCACATATTACAGGTGGAGGCTTTGTAAATAATACTAATAGAGTTTTACCTCAAAATTTATCTATAAAAATCACTAATCCTGTAAAAACCCCTGAATATTTTATAAAATTAATAGAATTAGGTAAAATATCTCGAGCACAAGCAGAATTAACTTGGAATATGGGCTATGGAATGGTGGTTATAACAAATCAAAAAATTAATGAAAATATAATTGACTGGCCTATGCAGTATATTGGAGAAATTACTAAAAAATGAAGAGTATTCTAATAAAAAATAAATTTACAGATAAAGATAAGTTGTATTTAATAAATTATGATTTTAATAAAAAAGATTTAGAAAGGATAGCTTCTTTAATAACTAATAGTGTTAGTCAGGAGTATTTTATAAATGATTTATATTCTATGGAAAGTAATAAGATTTTTATTACTAAAAAATTCGGTGTTACTGATGATGAAGGAAAGGGTTTAGAGCTAATTATTAAAGATACTTTCAACATACCCTTAAGTGAACGATTTATATATACCGTTGATATTCTTGATAAAAACAGTGTTTTAATAGAGTATAATTCAATAATATATGATTTTTATGAAGATATTAATGAATTATTTATTAAATTTAATAACAGAAAAATAAAAAAGAATCATATTGTTACAGATGTGATAAACCTTAATCTTACAGATGATGAATTAATAGATTTATCCCAAAACAGGCATCTATCCTTAGATTTAAAGGAAATGTTAGCAATAAAAGGCCACTTTTTAAGTGATAGTGTTATAAAAATTAGAAAGAAACAAGGATTAAGTGAGAAAATAACAGATTGTGAACTTGAAATTTTTGCCCAAACATGGTCGGAGCATTGTAAACATAAAGAATTTGATGCTATAATTGAATATAAAGATTTAGAAACGGGAAAAACAGAAATAATAGATGGTCTTTTTAATACTTATATAAAAAAAACAACTGAAATTGTAAATAAGAATTTAGGAAAAGATAATTTTTTAATAAAAGTATTTAATGATAATGCAGGAGTTGTTAAAATTGATGAAAACAGTGTTTTTATGTTTAAAGTGGAAACACATAATTCTCCATCTGCAATAGACCCTTATGGTGGAGCAATTACTGGTATTTTAGGAAATAACAGAGATCCACTAGGAACAGGTAAAGGGGGAGGGAAATTAATTTTTAATACCGATATATTATGTTTTGCATCTGAAAAGTATGATAAAAAATTATTAAAAAAGCAATTAGCACCTAAAACTGTCAAAGAAGGAGTAATAAAAGGAATAAAAGACGGAGGGAATAAAAGTGGGATACCAACAATTAATGGTGCTGTAATTTACGATGATAGATATGCAGGAAAACCATTGGTATTTTGTGGAACAGGTGGAGTAATGCCTTATAGTTACAATAATGAAAACTCATGGAATAAAGTAATTGAAAATGGGTATATAATTTATATGCTTGGTGGAAGAGTTGGTAAAGATGGAATTCATGGAGCTACATTTTCTTCTAGGCAATTAGATGAAACATCTCCTATATCCGCTGTTCAGATTGGAAGTCCCATTACTCAAAAATTAGCGTCTGATTTTTTAAAAATAGCAACTCAAAAAGGTCTGGTTTGGGCAACAACAGACAATGGAGCAGGTGGTTTATCGTCTTCTGTTGGTGAGCTTGCAATAATTAGTAATGGGGCAAAAGTTTTTCTTGATAAAGTACCTTTAAAATACAATGGTTTACAACCATGGGAAATTTTTATTTCTGAATCACAGGAAAGATTTACTTTGGCAGTAAAGCCTGAATATAAAAATGAAATAGAAGAGCTTGCAAAAGATTATAGTGTTGAATTAACTGATATTGGTAATTTTACAAAAACAGGGTTCTTAGAGGTTTACTATAATGAGGAGCTTGTTGCATATTTAAACCTTGATTTTTTACATAATGGTGTGCCTAAAAAGTATCTTCAAGCAGAATGGAAAACTCCGTTTTTTAAAAATCCAGATTTGAAAAACAGTGTTTTGGATTACTTGGAGCTTACAAAAGAGTTACTTGCTTCTGATAATATTAAATCAAGAGAAAGTATCATAAGACAATATGACCATGAGGTTCAGGGAAACACCGTTTTAAAGTCTTTGATGGGGGAAACTAAAAAAGCTCCACAGGATGCGGGAGTAGTAAGGATAAGCATTGATTCAAAAAAAGGTATTGCTGTATCAAATGGTATTGCTCCTAAATATGGAGATATTAATGCTTATGATATGAGTTGTTCTGCTTTTGATGAGGCAATAAGGTCAATTATATCAATTGGTGGTAAATTTCCTAATAAAAATAGATTTTGGTCTGTGAATGATAATTTTTGTGTTCCGAACAGTGTTTTTGAGCCAGATACCAATAAAGATGGAAAGTATAAATTAGCTCAGTTAGTTCAGATGAATAAAGCTTTATTTGATATGGGAACTTATTTTAATATTCCATTTACATCTGGTAAAGATAGTATGAAAAATGATTTTTATGATGGAAAGATTAAAATATCTGTACCTCCTACAATATTGTATTCTGTGAGTACATTAATAGATGATATTGAGCATATTGTAACTAGTGATTTGAAAAATGAAGGAGATTTGATTTATCAGCTTGGAGAAACTTATGATGAATTAGGAGGGAGTGAATTTTATAAGCTTTTAGGCTATACAGGTAATAAGTCACCGTCTGTGAGATTTGATAAAGCAAAAGACTTATACAAAAGAGTAATAAAGGCAAATGAAAAAAAACTAATAGAATCCAGCCATGATATTTCAGATGGAGGAATGATAATTTCTTTGATTGAAACACTGTTCGGAACTATTGATTTGGGAGTTGAAATAGATGTTTCTAAAATTGAATATCCTTTATATATAACATTATTTTCTGAGTCAAATTCAAGATTTATTATTAGTATAAAAAAAGAAAATAAACAGTGTTTTGAAAATATTTTTAAAGAGAGAGCTTTTTATCTAGGTAAAGTTACAAATGATAGGAAAGTGAAAGTTTATAATAAAAATACTGTTTTAATTAGTGTAGATAAAAATGAATTATTAAAGTGCTGGGAAAGTTAGAGAACAGTGTTTTTGATATGTGAAACTATATTTTTGAATATCTGTAATCCTTCACCTTCTTTTGAGATATTAGGATTACCTTTTTTAAGTTTATTCCAGTTTGGATGATTATAAATTGTTAAAAATGCTTCTGGATGTGGCATCATACCTAAAATATGACCTGTTTTATCTGTTAATGCAGCTATATCAAGTTCTGAGCCATTAGGGTTTTGTGTGTAAGTTAATATGTTTAGATTGTTTTTAATTATTTCTTTTTTTATTTTATTATCTCCAATGATTAATTTACCTTCCTGATTTCTGATAGGTAGATATATTTCATTTATACCTTTCAAGAATGGAGAAGTATTTAATTTATTTACTTTTAGTTTTACCCAGTCATTGATAAAGTTTTTACTGTTATTTTCAATTAGTGCTACTTCATTATTTTGATTGTTTTCTATATTTGGCAATAATCCAAGATTTACAAGTACCTGAAAGCCATTACAAATCCCGAGTATATAGCCTCCATTTTGAATAAATTGTTTTAATTTAGGTAAATATTTTTTTAATTTTGCAGATAAAATAATTCCTGCCCCCAAATCATCACCAAATGAAAATCCACCAGGAAAAACTATTATATTATAATTGTTAATATTAAACTGATTATTTAGAAAAACATTTAAATGAATGATTTCAGCTACTCCATCTGCAATTTCAAATGCTTTTTTAGTTTCAGTTTCACAGTTAATTCCATGACCTGATAAAATTAAAATTTTAGGTTTATTCATTGAGTTTTATAATTCAATTTGTGATTCTATTGATGGGTCTATATTAAAATTTGCATAAAGATTCTGAACATCATCTAAATCTTCAAGAGCATCAAATAGTTTTAATAATTTAGTTGCAACATCAATATCTTTTATTTCAACAAAGTTTTCCGGAATCATTGCAACTGTTGCACTTGAATATTCTAAATTATTATCATCAAAATATTGACGAACAGTTTCAAATTCAGTTACTTCACAAATAATTTGAAATACTGCACCTTCATCAGTCATATCTTCTGCTCCTGATTCCAGCATATGCTCCATAAGAGTATCTTCATCAAAATTTTCTTTATTAAATTCAAGAGTCCCTTTTCTTTCAAACATCCAAGCAATTGAACCATTCTTGCCTAAGTTACCACCATTTTTTGAAAAGGCATGTCTTATATCACCAACTGCTCTGTTTTTATTATCAGTTAATGCTTCAACTAAAAATGCAACTCCAGCAGGACCATATCCTTCGTATACTATTTCCATATAATCTGCACCACCATCATCACCAGCAGCTTTTTTAATTGCTCTTGTGATATTATCTTTTGGCATAGAGTTTGATTTAGCATTAAGAATAGCTGTTCTTAATTTAGGATTAGCATCAGGATCAGGACCACCAGATTTAACAGCAACTACAATTTCCTTTATTAGTTTAGTAAATATTTTACCTCTTTTAGCATCTGCTGCTCCCTTTTTTCTTTTTATTGTACTCCATTTACTGTGTCCTGACATTTTTCCTCCTAGAATAGCTTAAAATTATTAAACTCATTAAAACAGTGCATTCTAACAAAAAATAATTAAAATTTCAATCTCAATTTAGTGCTTTTGCCTAATAAGTTAATTATTGTCTGATAATGGATTGTTTTGTAAACTTTTAAGAATAAATTACCTTGACAAAATATAATAAAATAAATTATCATAAATTTTAATTGTTAATTTATGAGGTAATTATGAAGTCACTAAGTAATTTGTTGCTATTCTTATTAATGTTTTCTGTTGGTTTTATTGCGTGCAATAAAACTGGTGAAAAAAAATCAGTAAATAAATCTTCTGATAAAAAGAGCAGTAAAAACAGTAATGTTTCTGCGATAAAAAAAGCAAATGGAGAAAGTAAAAAAAATAAAAAATTTAAAGATACAGCCTATTTAAAGGCTGAAATCATCATTAAAGACGGAGTAATGAAGCAATTGCTTTCTAAACTCGATATTTATATGAGTAAGCTTCCTCCACAACAAGTAGCTCTAATTAAATCTCTAAAAATCGAAAGTTTCAAGGGGCTTTACTTCCTTATGACTAAAGAGAAAATGTATTTGAAAATTAATGGTTTAAATATTTTAGATATTATTGAGATTATTAATAAAAAAAATAATGCACCAAAACAGGAATATAAAACTTATAAGAATTTAAAGTATTTTACAAAAAACAGCCGTTTAACAGTAAGTGATGGAGTTGATTCATATATAAGTTCTGAAAATCTGTCAATTGAAGATATTGCAAATAATTATAATATGAATATTAATGAAAATCTAGAATCATTAATAAAAGAAAGTAAAAATAATGGATTTTATGTAGCTTTTGCTGGGGATATAATTAAGGAAAAATTAGCTAAAAATTTACCTCCGTTTATGAAAAGTTTAACTGGTGTTTCTTTGTTTAGTTATACTGAGAAAAATACTAATAAATTGAGATTAATTGTTAAATTAAATGAAAAGGATGCTACTCTTGCTGCTGAAAAACTAACAACAATGTATAAAATGTATTTACCAATGTTATTGCAACAAACATCAGGTTATGAAAAGTTACTTGGAGATAAAAAAGAGCTTACTCAGAATGAAAAAGATGCTTATAAAAAATTAACTGAAGAATTTAAGGAAATGCTTAATACTGTTGATATAAAATCTGATAAAACTAAAGTTTTTGTGACAATAAATATAAAATCTCTTGAATTGAGTGTTGCACTTACTGGAATTCTTGCTGCTGTGGCGATTCCTGCATATTTAGGGTATATTCAAAAGTCAAAGGCTAATTTGATGAAGACGAAAGCTATGAAAGAAAAAATGGAAGAAAAAGCAGTAAAGGTGAATACTAAAAAATAAATTATTATTTCACTCCACTTGTGAACATCTGAAAAAAATAAAATTAAGTTAATTCAATATATTAAAAATTAAAATATATAAAAAAGTGAACTCCAGTTATACCAATACTGTTCATTGTAAAAATATAAAAATGAATTATAATTAAGTATAAGTTGATTCTCAGGAGGGATTATGAAAAATATAAAAAGAATTTTGACCCTTATTTGTCTTTTAATAAAAAAGTGAAAGTAAAGCTTAGTGCAGAAGGAGAGAGATTATACAAAAAATTTACTTTCACTCCTGAAATATTAGAGAAAATTTCATTTAAAAATGAAGAAGCTGGATAAGAAGTTAAAAGAGTATGATAGATTAATAAAAAATAATATTTAATAAATTCAATGAGAGAAAAGCATTTTTGAATATTAGGTAGAGGATTAACGGGTTAATTTTTGAGTTTTTACTCCACCTCCCTCAACACCTTCATCTCCCCACCCACAAAAATAACAATCAACTTCCTTAAATGCTTATTACCATAAGGAGCCAGTTGATATTCTTTTTTAAAGCCTTCATCAGAGCTGTATTTTTCTAGTTGCTTAATGGCAATTTCAATAAATTCATCAATCAGTAGAGGCAAACGGCCATTTGCCTCTACTGATTGGGAGATATACTTAAATTCTATTAAATAACCATATTCAATATCTTCATGCTGAGCATAAAAAGGCTTGAACTGCATATCGCTATAACCTAGATTCTGCTCTTTTTCATGGTCTATTATAAAAGAATTCGTAATAGAAAAAAGAGATAAAAAATAAGCCTGTACAACTCTTTCTCCATCTATAAAATCCCGTAAAACGATAATTCTTTTAATTTCATTTGCAATAAACTCAAAAGCAGGTTTATAATCTCCATAATAAGCCATTTTTGCCACAAAATCATGTAATTTATATACATCAATATTAAAATCATAAACATCTCTATAGCCATCACGGATAAAGCTATACATTAATTCTTTAATTGTATTATTTGGAATTACAAATTTAGTCTTACCAAGCTCTTTACCATTAATTGTAATTAAGCCAAAGTAAAATAAAAGCGAAATAAAATTATCTCTTTTAGTAATTTCTTTTAGTGGAAAACTTTTTACTAAATCTCCAATTATTTCATTTTCGGTGATTATTGTTTCTAAAACATTAAAGTTGCCGTTTAGTTTTTTGTTAATTGTTAAAAAATGCTCTAGTTTTTTATAGCCTATTCTAATGTTTTCATCTAGTAAACTATCAGGGCCATCTTCGTTATCATAGCTTTCCATCATGTAATATAAAACCATGTCACTATTATAAACAGTGTTTTTTGATTTTGTAGAAAACTTATAGCCATCATACCAGCTTTTCATGATTTTAAGTGTTTTTTCCCGCTTTTGAGTAAAAACTCCCATTTTTGAGTAATAATCAACAATTTCTTCCACATCTTTTTGAGTAAATCCTAAAATTTCATTCATATTATTGTTAATTGTAATATTTCTAGCAATATTAAAACCACTAGTT
>Ga0256827_10000709_pt1 | contig 20933 bp, 23 predicted proteins | sample CV84metaG_FD_185977 | JGI IMG/M metagenome (GOLD analysis project Ga0256827, IMG submission 185977) | Hydrothermal vent microbial communities from East Pacific Rise, Pacific Ocean - CV84 | ecosystem: Environmental > Aquatic > Marine > Hydrothermal vents | place: Pacific Ocean: East Pacific Rise... | reverse complement strand
GGTATTCCTAGTGATATCTACGGATTTTACCCCTACACCACTAATTCCATCTCCCCCTCCCATACTCTAGGTAACCAGTTTCCAATGCAGTTCTATGGTTAAGCCATAGGATTTCACATCAGACTTGGCTTCCCGCCTACGCGTCCTTTACGCCCAGTGATTCCGAGTAACGCTTGCACCCTCCGTATTACCGCGGCTGCTGGCACGGAGTTAGCCGGTGCTTATTCATATGCTACCGTCATTTTCTTGACATATAAAAGGAGTTTACACACCGAAATGCGTCATCCTCCACGCGGCGTTGCTGCATCAGAGTTTCCTCCATTGTGCAATATTCCTCACTGCTGCCTCCCGTAGGAGTCTGGTCCGTGTCTCAGTACCAGTGTGGCGGATCATCCTCTCAAACCCGCTACGCGTCATTGTCTTGGTAGGCTCTTACCCCACCAACTAACTGATGCGATATAGTCTCATCTCAAAGCGAAAAAACGTTTCCCAACTTTACTTGAGTAAAGAAGGTATATCCAGTATTAATCATCGTTTCCAATGGCTATCCCGGTCTTTGAGGCAGATTAACTATATATTACTCACCCGTGCGCCACTCGTCAGCAAAGAGCAAGCTCTTTCTGTTACCGTTCGACTTGCATGTGTTAAGCACGCCGCCAGCGTTCACTCTGAGCCAGGATCAAACTCTCCATAATTGAATATAGAAAGATAAATAAATTTAATTACTGATCTTTTGCCCAAGAATTAAAATTCATTGGCTTTGTTGTTTAGAGTCCAAATATATACTGCTTAAAAGTATATATATTCAGACTGTATAGTATCTATTACTATAGGGAACTAAATACAAACTAAATTGTATCTAGTAACTTACAGAATAGACGGTTATGTTTTATTAGTTATTTCTAAGTAAACTTATTAATAAGATAATTAAACTAATTTCTTAGTTATCATCTCTATTTACTTGCTTAGTTTTCAATGATCTCAAACAATCTTAACCCAGTGGGTTGTGAGCTTAAACATTAAGTCTCTTTGTTTGTGGATGGGAATTATAGATAAAAGATGCTTAATAGTTTCTTAATGTGGAGTGGGAGTTTGGGAAGTTTTTAAATTTGTAATATTTTATGTTTAAATCAAGTTAGTTTTTTTCTATCCAACCACCACCTAGAAGCCTATTGCCATCATAAAAAACTGCAGCTTGACCTGTTGCAACACCAAATACACTCTCTTTTAAGTTTACAAATGCTTTATCTTCTTTTATAACTACTTTACACTTTACAGCTTTTGTACGAAATCTTAGTTTAACAGTAGTTTCAAATTCTTTTTTATCTGTATATAGATTTAAATTATTTAATACTACACTATTACATGCTAATTCTTCTCTTCTTCCAACTATGATTTGATTTGTTTTAGGATTAATATCTACAACATAATGTGGATCATGTGCACCTTTTACACTAAAGCCTCTTCTTTTACCAATGGTATAATGCATATAGCCCTTATGTTCACCTACTACATTTCCATCTTGATCTAAGACTTCACCAATTTTATCAACTTCTACATAATCTTTTAATACATCTGTATATACAGTATCTACAAAACAAATCTCGTTTGATTCACCTTGTGAGGCAAATGATTCTAGTCCATCTATTGAAGCTGCTAATTTTTTAATATCAGATTTTTTTCTTTCACCTAGTGGAAATAATAATCTTGGTAAAATATTTTTATTTACATAAAAAAGAAAATAACTCTGATCTTTAGTATCATCATCAGCCTCATAAAAATACTTACCATCTGTTTTTATGTAGTGTCCAGTTGCAATAAAATCTGCACCAATTTTATCTGCAAAGTTTACCATCTCCCCAAATTTAAGATTTCTATTACACAGAGCGCAAGGGTTTGGAGTTTTTCCATCTGCATAAGTATCAACAAATGGTTTAAAAACTTTATCGTTAAAGGTATCTTGTAAATCCATTACATGTAGAGGCATACCGACAAAATCAGCAGCTTTTTGTGCGCGAGCTAAATGAATTTCATGATAACCAGGGTTTGTATGAAGTTTCATATATAAACCTTCACACTCATAACCTTCATCTTTTAATAGTAATGCTGATATTGTAGAATCAATTCCACCACTCATTCCTATTAAAACTTTACTCATTTATTTCTCTATATTTTGATTTAATGAAAATTCTAAAAGTGATTTATAATATTTAGTATGACCTAAACCAACCTCTTTTAACATTTTAATTTGTTCTAGTAATGATTTTTTAATTTCTGAACTTACAAAATTTAAATCATCAGTTAAGCAAATCAATTCAACATCATCTTCATCAATCATACCAGTTTTAGTAAGTTTTTCTTTTATAAATTCAATTAATGGTTCATAAAATTCTACTCCAACTACAAAAAGTTTTACACCTGTAACTTTTCTAGTTTGAATTAGTGTAAGAGATTCAAAAAGTTCATCTAATGTTCCAAAACCACCAGGAAAGATTACATATGCAATTGAATATTTTACAAGCATAACTTTTCTTGAAAAAAAGTAATCAAAAGTAAGTTCTTTTGTTGTATATGGATTTACTACCTGCTCAAAAGGTAAATCAATATTTAAGCCAACAGATTCTACATCTTTATGTTCATGTGCGCCCCTATTTGCAGCTTCCATTATGCCTGGACCACCACCAGTCATCACATTAAAACCTTTTTGAGCTAACATTGATGATAGTTTTTGAGCTTTTTTATAATATTTATCACTTTTATTTGTTCTTGCACTTCCAAATATTGTTACTGTTGGACCAAGATCACCTAACTCATCAAAGCCCTTTACAAAATCCGCAATAATTTTAAAAACAGACCAGACATCTGCTGTTTTAATATCTTTTGCATATCTTTTTGCTAATTCATCTTTTTTATATTTTATATTTTTCATAATTTATGACTTTAATTGAGCTAATCTTTCTCGTTTTGTTCCAATAGTAGTTATTTGAACACCAAAATTCCCATCAACAATAACAACTTCACCCTCTGCTATAATATGATCATCAACAAGTATTTCTAAGGGATCATTTGCTAATTGATTAAGCTCTATAACAGAACCAATATCCATATTTAAAACATCTTTTAAAAGCATTTTCTTTTTACCAATACGAACTTTAACTGGTAATTTTACATCCATTATTAAAGATATATTACCCAATTCTTCTTCATTTAAATTAACATGTTCTTCAAAAGATTCCGTAGATGATGGTGAGCCTACACTTGCAAATGAGCTATCATCTGAAGAAGTAGCACCACCATTAATTGAATTATTTAAATCTTCATCTACAATAAACATGAGTAATGATTTTAAACTTCCCATAGAAAAATTATATACATACATTTTAGCAAACTCTTCTAGGCTTACTTCTTCACCTTCTGGAATAGAATCAACACTTTCTACATTAAAAGATAAAACCGCAAGTTCTTTTTGTGCCGATAATGCATTTCCAATAGCACCGAAAATATTTGAAACTATCTCTTTTGCTGCATCCAAATCATCTTCTGTAACATCATCACGAGAGCTTTCCTCTTCACCCATCATCATATCAGATAGAGTTGTTGCAAGATTTGGAGTAAGGGCAATCATTGCTTTAGCATCTATATCACCACTTATTGTTAGCTTTAACAATACTATTGGTGCTACAATATTAGAAATAATACTTAACTCTTGTTCCTCTTTTAACTCAAGGTTTGGAGCTTCCCCTACTAAGGCTTCAATAGTACCTACAGTTTCATCTTTAAATAGTGTTATAAAATCACTCATATTTACTCCTCATCCTGACGCTCTTGTTCTTCTTGTATTATCTGTTTAACACCAGAGATTTTATCTCTTCTTGATGTTTCAAAACTCTCTAATGCTCGCTTAACTGCATCTTTTTCTGTATAAACAATTTCTGAAATTTGTATTGATTTTCTAAATCTTCTAAGACCAATCTCTCCACGAAATCTATTTTTACCATCTACTGATACTGTAACTATGTCATCAGCAGGATTTCTAAGCTTTACAATATCACCTCTTTTTAACTCTAAAATATCTTTTAAAGATAATTCAGTATTTCCAAGCATCGCTTCAATACCAACTTTAGCTCCACCTAAAAGAACTTGCAGTTCAGTATTTCTACTTTTTTTAGTACTTGTTTCATTTAGCATTAAATCACGAGATGCCAATTTTGGAAGTACAGGTTCAAGTGCTATAACTGGGTAACAAATATTCATCATACCAGAACTTTGTCCAATAATTATTTCCATTACAACCATTACAACAATCTCATTTTGTGCAACAATTTGAACAACATTTGGACTTGATTCTTTAGATTCAATTGTTGGATAAATCTCCATTACTGGACCCCAAGCTTCTTTAAGAGTAGACATCATAACTCTTAAAATAGTTTCAAACAGAGAAAGCTCTATATCTGAAAATTCACGAGAGGCATCGAAAGGTTCACCTTTACCACCTAGTAATCTATCTAACATTGGAAATGCAATAGATGGATTTATCTCTATTACTCCACTACCCTCTAATGGTTTTACAGAAAAAACATTAAACGATGTTGGATTTGGAAGTGACATTAAAAACTCACCATAAGTCATTTGATCTACTGAATGAAGTTGAATTTCAACAATTGAACGCATTATAGAAGATATTTGAGATGCTAAGGAACGAGCCATTTTATCATGAACACCACGAAAAGCCCGTAACTGTTCTTTTGATACACGATTTGGTCTTTTAAAATCATATAAAGTTACTTGTCTTTGTGTAGTTAGTCCATCATCACCAGATTCAAGGACATCATCACCCTCATCTTCAACGACATCTAAAAGGGCATCAATCTCTTCTTGGGAAAGTATATCAGCCATTTTATGCCCCTACACTTTCTTTTATTTTATAAATTACAGCTTTGTGAATTTGAGAAATTCTAGATTCTGTAATACTCAATAATTCAGAAATTTCTTTAAGTGTTAACTCTTCAAAATAATAAAACTGGATTATTAGTTGTTCTCTCTCTGGAAATTCTCCAAGAACTTTTTTTATAACATCAATTAATTCTTCTTTTTCTATCTTTGCTAATGCAGCACCCTCATCCCCAACTTGAAGTTGGTCGTGAAGAGGCATAACTGTATATATAGTAGAAGCTATTCGTGCATCATGTACTTTATTTATATCTTCATCTAGGAGTTCGGCTAACTCAGCATCAGTAGGTTCTTCTTCATGTGTTACTCTATATTCTTCAACAGCATAGTCAATTGCTTTTACAAGTTTTCTACTAGCACGAGATAAAATGTCTAAACTTCTAAGATAATCAAGCATTGCACCATATACTCTTTTTTTAGCATAACCCCAAAAGTTATCATTTAAAGTTTCATCATATCTTCTAGCTAATTTTATTAACTCCTCTGTTCCAATGGCTGATAAATCCATAAAATCAACAGATGAAGGTAGTCTTTCTTTAAGTCTAAAAGACATCGCTTTTACAGCAGGAAGGTACTGTATTGCTAACTCATCTTCTTTATGTTTTATATCTTGAGTATAGGCATCAATCATTTTTCTTCCTCATAATCAAGTGCATTCATTTTTATAGCAGCGTCAGTAATTTTAACAGCAGAATCTATAAGTTTTTCTCTTTTGTTGATTTCTTTTACAAAAAGATCAAGTTGTTTTTCATGTTGATCTCTTGGGAAAAAATATGTTTTTGCTATAGTTGTTCTATAATAAAAAGCAACTATCATATGAGAAAAAAGATAAAAGAATGTTGTAATAAAAAATGTATAAACCAATAAGCCCTCAGCATCAAAAGATTTAAGTATACCAAATAAGATACCTACAAAAAATCCCTGAACAGTAAAAAAGTATACAAAATTTTCGCCTAACATCTATACATAATCCTCAATACTAAACTTAAAAATGTTTTACCAATCGTTTAAATAATCCTGATAATCCGCTTTCACTAGGAGTTACTAGCACATCTCGTTCCAAAGTACTTGTTATATTGTTAGCAATAGCAATAATATCTTTATGTACTACAGAAGATGGATAATTTGCTGTAAAAAGTGTTCTTTGTTTAACAGATGATGAAACTCTAGCATCTGCATTTATTTTACCAATAAGCTTTAAATTTAATTGCTCACCAATATTTGCTAATGCTACTTTTTTAATTTTACCATAAACAGCAACTGCTTCTTTTTCATTTTTTACCTGATTCATAATCATAGAAATATCATTACGAAGCGTAGCTATAGTTTTAATAGTTGCATAAGCATCTGTAATTGCAGCAGGATCAGGGACAGTAACCACGACAACTTCATCTGCTGCATCTAAGAACATCTGAATATGATCACCAATTCCAGCCCCAGTATCTATAATCATAACATCAAGTTTATCTAACACTTGAGCTTCACTCATAAATCGTTCAAAAAGTGCTTGATTAGAGTATTTTAAAATCTCATCACCACTCTCACCTGGAATTAAAATAAGATTTCTTGTTATTGGTATAAGAATATCACTAACAGTTGCTTCACCTTTAAGTACATGTAAAATATTTTTTTTGGTTTTGACATTAAACATAACATCAAGATTTGCAAGACCAATATCTGCATCAAAGATACCAACATTTAAACCACTTTGAGCAAGTACATAAGCCACATTAGATGATATTGTACTCTTACCTACCCCACCCTTACCAGATGTTATGGCAATAAACCTAGTTTTTTTACTCTTTTTTTTCTCTTTTGAAGCTACTAGTTCTTCTAGCTTTTTAGCCTGATGATCCATCATGCTTTACTCCTATTAAAACCATTAAGTAAACAATCTACTAAAAAGTCACTATTTGCTACTACTAAATCTTCTGGAACTTCTTGTCCAACTGAAAAATAACTTATAGGCTTTTTAGTTTCGTAAGATAATGAAAAAATATTTCCAAATCCTCTAGTTTCATCAAGTTTTGTAAACATCAAGGTATCTATATTTAATGATGAAAAATTTTCATAAGTAGCTTGAAGATCTTCATATTTTATAGAACTTGGCATTACTAACACTGTATCTATATTATATCGAACATCATTATCTTTTAAGCACTCATAAATTTTTTCAATCTTACCTTTATCGTAAGGGCTAGAACCCATAGTATCAATTAAGATATAATCGCAATACTTTAATGATTCTATTGCTGATGCAAAATCAAGAGGGTCAACAACTGTTTCAATTCCTAACTTCATCATTCTTGCATATTGCATAAGTTGTTCAACTGCACCAATACGGTAAGTATCTAAAACAATAAGACCTACTTTGTATTTTTTATCTAAAAGGTAAGAATACCTAGCAGCTAATTTTGCAACAGAAGTTGTCTTTCCAACACCTGTTGGACCAACTAGCATCATTACTTTTTTATTTCCTACACTTGGTTTTGACTCAAGTCTAACTGGCACCATTTTTCTGAGTAATGTTTGAAAATATCTCTTTACAGTAGCTGAGTTTTCTTTCATTCTAAAAGGCATATGTTCGAGTGTAATACTCATAATTTCATCTAAATGTTCTCTATTCATTCCACTTTGAGAGGCTAATCTATAAATTTCTGCAAATTCCGATGGTATTGAATTTTCTAAATCAGGTGATTTTTCATCCCAAAACATATTTTGAATAATTTTTACTTTATCACCAAGTTTAGATATTTCTGACTTTATCTCTTTTAATTCTTTTGGTTCAAAGCTTGATTTTGCTGGTTTTTCATACTCATATAGTGGATCTCTTAGTTCAGCTGTTTTAGAGATTTGCTTAGCTGCTGAAGATATATCAAACAACACATCTGCACTTTTTTGAGTAAGTGGTCTTTCATCTTTTTTACTTGTTATTGGACTTTTGTAAGTATTGTGTACATCTTCATTTTCTATACCCATAACTATTTCATACATTGCAGGACGACCAAGAGATTTTTTTTGTATCTCTTTTGTATCAATATGAAGCATATTCTCATAGTTAATATCCATCTTTGCTTTTTTAAGAGCTTCAGATGGTGTCTTACCCGTAAAGGTTAATATCTTCATTTTCTTATATCCATTAAAGGTATCAATACACTCTCTCTTTTAAACCACTCTTTATGTGGAATTTTTAATTTTTCTAAATCTATAACTCTATTATCAAAAAAAATAATGTCCAAATCTAATGTCCTTGGAGCATCTTTAAAACTTCTTTTTCTTCCAAATCTTTTCTCAATTCTCATTAAATGAGCTAAAAAAGCAACTGGATTTAAGGAAGTTTTTAAAACAATAATTGAGTTAAAAAAATCATCCTGATTTACATAACCAAAAGGAGGATTTTTCAAAATCAACGATGTTTGTAAAAGTTCTACTTGTTTATCTTTTTTAAGATAATTAAAAAGATGTTCAAACCTTCGTTTAACATCACCTAAATTTCCACCAACTCCAACAGTTGCACTATATCGCTTATTTGTCTTGGCTCTACATGTAGAGCCAAAGTGTAAACTTTTAAAAGTACTAAGGCTTTTTGAAAGTCTACGCTTTAAATACAAGACTATTTTTCAGTTGCAGCAGCTTGAGCTTGTTTTTGCATCTCTTGTGCTGCTTGTACTTCACTCATAATTTGTGTCATACCAACCATAGCCATATGGTAACCAAATGGACCAAAACCAACAATGCTAGATGTACAAACTGGTGCAATCATATTGTCTTTTCTAAACTCTTCACGACGATGAATGTTAGAGATATGAACTTCAATAGTTGGAAGATTAACTGCAGCAATTGCATCACGAATAGCAATAGAAGTATGCGTATAAGCTGCCGCATTAATAATAATACCTTGAGCATCACCATAACACTCTTGAATACGATCTACTATTTCACCCTCTAAGTTACTTTGAAAAAACTCAACTTCCATATTACTGTTTGAACCAAATTCTTTCATTTGAGCATGAATTTGTTCCAATTTCATTGGGCCATAAATATTTTGTTCTCTTACACCTAACATATTTAAGTTTGGTCCTTGTATTACTACTATTTTCATCTTTTACCTTTTAAATTTTTAAGTTGTTTATTTTATCCAAAGTTATATTAAAAAAGGTATAATCCAATTTATAAATAAATTTTAAAGAGATAAATATGCAAATAATCGTACCTCATTATATCTATACTTCAGAAGCTATTTTACAAAACCAAGCTGTTGCTTTTGATAAGACAATCCAAAAGATAGCTCCTTTTGATGAACTTATAGAACTTTATCCTGATGCTAAAGTTACGACACTTAGGGAAAATTCACTTCTTATACCAGGGCTTATAAATGCTCATGTTCACATAGAATTTTCTGCAAATAAAACTGAGCTTTCTTATGGTGATTTTATTGACTGGCTTTATAGTGTTATAGAAAATCGTGAAGATCTTATTGGTGGTTGTGACTCATCTTGTATGAGTAAAGCAATAGATAATATGCTTGAAAATGGGATTACAACTTTTGGAGCTATTAGTTCACATGGGATGGATTTAGATGCATGTGAAAATGCAAAGCAAAATGTAGTTTATTTTAATGAACTTATAGGTAGCCAAGCTACTATGGCAGATACTTTGTTTGGTGATTTTTTATCTCGTTTAGATGCTAGTAAAACTGTAAAAAGAGAAGGTTTCACTCCAGCAGTTGCTATACACTCACCATACTCTGTTCATCCAGTTCTAATTAAAAAAGCACTACAAATAGTAAAAAATGAAAAACTACCTCTAAGCGCTCACTTTATGGAAAGCCAAGCTGAGAGAGATTGGTTAGATAATAGTGATGGAGACTTTAAAAAGTTTTTTACAGATTTGTTAAAACAAGAAAGAAATGTAAGTAATTCTAGTGAATTTTTAGAACATTTCAACGAAGTCCCAACTCTTTTAACACATGCCGTTCAAGCAAACAATGAGGAATTACAAACTATCTCTACATGTAGACATACTATTATTCATTGCCCTATTTCAAACAGACTTCTAGGAAATCCAACTCTAAACATAAAAGCTTTAAACGATAAAAAAATAAGATGGATTGTAGCAACTGATGGACTCTCATCTAACTATAAACTTGACTTGTTTGAAGAGATGAAAATCTCTTTATTTATGCATCCATCAGCTTCTCTTTTAAGTTTTGCTCAATCTTTACTTGATGGTGTTACAAAATATGCAGCAGATGCACTTGGTTTAAACACTGGTGAAATTAAAGAGACAAAAAATGCAGATATGCTTGTGCTTGACTTAGATTCAACGCCTACAAAAGAGTTGGCTATTCATTTAATATTACATCGCTATAATATCAGCAAAATTTATATAAATGGTAAGTTAGAAAAGGAAAACTAAACATGAACTTTATTAAAAAAATATTTTCGCCAATTACTGCGACATTAGGATATATACAAAATCATTTTAAAGCTATGATATTTGTTTTAATTTTATTTTTAATTTTTGCTCCAGATGAGAGTGAAAATCTAAACCCTGTCAATCTTCAACAAATAAACCTTATTGGTCCAATAATGGAAGTAAGTGAAGTTTTACAAGAGATTGAATCTGCTACTGAAAATGACAAAATAAAAGGTGTTTTATTTGTAGTAGATTCACCAGGTGGAGCGGTTGCACCATCTATTGAAGTAGCCTATGCTATTAAAAGACTTAAAGAGAAAAAACCTGTTATTGCTTATGCTAAAGGTACAATTGCTAGTGGTTCTTACTATGCTAGTATCTGGGCAAATGAAATAATTGCTAATCCGGGAAGCATGGTTGGAAGTATTGGTGTAATTATGCAAGGTGCTGATTTGAGTGGTGTTATGGAAAAAATAGGCATAAAATCTCAATCAGTTCAAGCTGGTAAATACAAAAAGGTTGGAACAGGCGATAGACCTTGGACTAATTATGAAGTAAATGAGCTAAACAAAGTTATAAATGGAACTTACGATATGTTTACACAAGATGTAGCAAATGCAAGAGGACTTGATATTAAAAAGCGTGATATGTTTGCTAATGCTCATATTTTTACAGCTCTTCAAGCAAAAGAGGTTGGCTTAATCGATTCTCTAGGTGTAAGTTACGATGCTAAACAAAAGCTAATAAAACTAAGTGGAGTAAAAAATCCTTCATGGAATAAAGAAGATAAATTTGATAAACTTATGAAAAAGTTATCAGCTACAACGGCTGTAACTCTTCATACTTATTTTCCTAGTATTACTTTAAAGTAATTACACTAGGAATATTTTCAAATATTCTTTTAACTCTATCTTGCCAAACAGCTCCAAACTCTTTAGCTTCCTCTGGAGTAGCTACACCACCCATTAGTTTTTGCATTAAAGGTCCCATCTCTGGTTTTGGTGGCACTGATGATGGATCATAAAAAACATCTACACTTTTTCCAGTATCTACTCTTGTAAATCTTGCTGATGCAGATATATTTGAATTAAATTTCATTAAAGAATGTCTAGCAAATTTACCATTTAATCCTTTAAATCCACTTTTATCTGTAGCGCCAGTTATTTGAGTTACTACATTTCCTATAACCCCAGCTACACCATCTTCTAAGTCTTCTTTAAATTCAACAGCAATATTTCCACGGATAATCATCTCATTTGGATATAGAGCTTTTAAAGCTTCGCTTGTCATAATGTATGCTCCAGCAACAGTTGGACAAGAGTGCCCGGCTGATTTTACTACTTCTAAAAAACTTATCTCGTAGATACCATTTTCAAATGCACCTAATACATTTGAAAGTGGATCTGCAACTTTAATACTTTGTACTTCATCAAAAAATTCTGGATATGCCATAATTGTTCCTATATTTTATTTTTAGTAATCACTTTTGCACTAATACTAACTTCATCACTTTGAACTTCAAATATATCCTCTACATGTAGAGAATTTATATCTATTACTTTTTTGTTTTGAGAGATTTGTGCAAAACCTTTTTTACTTTTTAGTTTTGGATTATTAGATTCTAGCATTTTACTAAGTGTTATGAGTTGATTTTGGGCAATATTTATCTTAGAATCCATCACATGTGGAAATCTTTGTTTTATATTCTCAACTTCTTTAGATTTATTTTGAATTTTAAAAGTCATAGTTTGATAAAAAGACTCTTTTATTTGCTTAATCTCTTCCAATTTTTGAGTTATCTTTTTCTCAATTGAGTGTTGTTTATATGAGTTTTCTAAATATTTTAATTCTTGAGTAGCATTATGAACTTTTTGTGAGAGTATTTGTGTAAACTGCGTGGAGAGTGAGTCTATATACTGGTAAAGTTCATTTGTGTCTGGTAAACACATCTGCATTGCTGCCGATGGAGTTGGCGCACGCATATCTGCTACAAAATCACTAATAAGGTAGTCTATCTCATGCCCAACTGCTGAAATAATTGGAGTTTGTGCATTAAATATTGCATCAGCAACAATCTCCTCATTAAAAGCCCACAAGTCTTCTATGCTTCCACCACCACGACCAACAATAATGAGGTCATACTCTTTTGTATCGGCTACATGTAGAGCCTGAACTATACTTGGAGCAGCCGAGTCACCTTGAACTAGAACATCATAAATATCTATCTCAATAGCTCTGTATCTTGAGTTTGCAACGCGAAGCATATCTTGAAGTGCAGCCCCAGTTGCTGAAGTTATTAGTGCTAATCTTTTTGGAAATTTTGGAAGCTGTTTTTTTATCTCTTGATTAAAGTAACCCTTATCTGAGAGTTTTTGTTTTAACTGCTCATAAGCTAAAGCTAAAGCACCCTGCCCAGATGGCTGAATTGTGAAACAATTTACCTGATAAGAGCCTCTAGGTTTGTAAAGTGTTAAAGCTCCATCAAGTATGACTTTTTGTCCCTCTTGAAGTTGAAATTTTAGTTTACTTGCATTCCCACGAAACATCACGCAAGATATAGCGGATGAAGCATCTTTTAAAGTAAAATAAATATGACCAGAATTATGAAAAGTTATGCGAGAAAGCTCACCCTCAACAAGCACACGAGAAAAGCTTTCTTCAAGTAAGCCTTTAATCTGCTCATTTAGTGATGATACGCTTTGAGTATGCATCTAGCTAATGCTACTTTTTACGAGCGATTAATAAAGTAGAAATATCCATAGAAAAACTTTTTGTGTAAAGCATCTCAAAACCAGCTTCTTCAAGCTCTCGCTGCATATTTGCAACAGTTGAGAAACTCTCTATTGAGTTTGGTAAATACTCATAAGCTTCTAAATTTTTAGATATAAAACCACCAACTTTAGGTAAAATTTTATTTGTATAAAAGTTCATTACTTTTGCAATAGGTGATGGATTCTCATTTTTCATAAACTCTAAAATTACAACAAGTCCATCTTTTTTAAGTACACGGTTAAACTCATCTAGCGCTTGTGTACGCTCCATAACATTACGAATACCATAAGTTATACTTAGTATATCTGCACTTTCATCTTCTAAAGGAATCTCTGTTGCTTTTGAGATATGATAGTTGAATTTAGGATATTTTTGTCTAGCTACATCAACCATACCAACAGATGGATCAACTCCAACTATCTCACCAATACTAATACCACCAACCTCTGAACGCTTCTTCCAGAAGTCCATCATATCACCAGTCCCACAAGCTACATCAACAATTTTATCTATACTCTTTTTTCCATAAAAATCATAAGATAAATCACAAGCTTTTCTTCTCCATGATTTATCTACACCCATACTCATAACACGATTTGCTGTGTCGTAAGTTGGCGCTATGTCATCAAACATGCTAACGATTTTTTCTTGTTTTTGTGAACTTTGTTTTTGTTGAGAACTCATCTATTTCCTTTTGCTAGTTAAAAAACTATTTTAACCACGATATTATATCTTCATCATCTTGTTCTATATTTAAAGATTCAAACTTATCCGCTACATGTAGATAACATAATTTAAAATTAACTATATTTTTTGTTAAATCCATCATCTTTTGTGTACCCTCGATCATGATATTTTTATAATTATTTACAATATCTAAACTATCACTAATTATTACTTTTCGATTAGACACATTAAAAAGAGGTATAGTTTTGTCAAACTCTTTTTGGCGTGAATATATTAAAATATCTGGTGCATTCCCATTAACCAATCTTGCATCTAAAGTTGGTCTATCAACTCTTACAGTATTGCCACCAATAACTAACAAATCACATACATCACGCATTGCATGCACATTTGTTCTTGATATTAAAGAACTTACTTTTCCATTAGTTGAGCCGTCTAATCTTTGCGCCCATTTAAAAAATACAAACTTATCTTTTTGCCAAAGGTTAAATGGTTCTAGTAAGTTATCACACTCTTTTTCAAGTATGCCAAATTCTGCATTTTTAAAATCATCTTGATAAGAATCACTTGAGCCAATATATACTTTTTTAATTTTTAACTCATTAATCAAGTTTGCACAGGCGGGGGTTTTTCCAATACTTGAGCATGGTTCTAGAGTTGTATAAATAGAACAATCAGCAAATATATTATTATGATTTTGTATTAAAAACTTATGAATTTCTGCGGAGTTCTCTACATGTAGAGCAGTTTTGTCATTTGTGAGTTTATAGTAAGCTTGTTTTAATGCATTTACTTCAGCATGTGGAGTTCCTGCTTTGTGGTGTGCTTCAACCGCTAATATCTCTCCATGAGAGCCAATAACACTACAACCAACAGCAGGATTTGGGTAAGTTAAACCTTGATATTTCCATGCCTCTTTTATAGCAAGAGACATATAAAAATTAGCGTCTATTACCATTCAAAGTAAGTTTTTGCCTTAGTAATTTCACCAAAATCGACAGAAGTCTCTTCGCCATCAACATCTACAAATATTTTAGTATCTTCAACCTTAGTTAAAATTCCTCTAAGTTTTTCTTTACCTAAAAGAAGTGATACTCTTTCACCAATAGACATCTCATAGTGCTTAATCTTTGTAAGTTTACGCTCAATTCCAGGGCTTCCAACTTCCATGCGATAATCACCAGAAACTGGAGGAGTCACATCAAGAAGTGGAGATATAAGATGAGAAAGTTCTGCACACTCATCAAGAGATACAGACTTTCTTTTACCCTCTTCTATCTCAGTTGAAACAACAGATATACGGTAAATAGTTTCATCAAATTCGCTAACAGTGCTTATCTCATAAAGTTCTAAGTCTACTGACTTTACAAATGATTCTATATCTTTTTCTAAACTCATTATGATTCACCTCTGTCTTTTGCTATTTTTTTAAAAAGTTCTTCTATATTTTGTGATTTCTTTAATAATTCATCAAATTCAAATGTAAATTTTGGAGAACGAAACCAGCCTTGATCTTTCATACAATATGTTTCAACTATTGGTCTAGCCTTACGAAGAAGTTTTAAATAATCTCTTTTTTCTTGTTCTGTATATTCAACTGGATCAATATATACCTTAGCATCACTTTTTCCACGAGATAATTTAATATCTATAATACTTAATTCGTGAAGTCTCTTATCGTTTAATGAGCCCAAAGCCTCAGGAATCAACTCCATAAGGAGTGATTCTGTTCGCTTTAGTTTAATCTCTACTTCAGTCATATTTATAGAGAAACTTTTTGTTCAACTCTTTTGAATGTTTCAATAACATCACCAGGTACAACATCTTCGTAACCTGAGATAACAACACCACATTCATAACCATTACCAATCTCTTCAACATCATCTTTAAAGCGTTTAAGAGAAGTAAGCGCGCCTTCATAGATAACAACACCATCACGAATAACACGAACAAGTCCACCACGAATAAGTTTACCATCAACAACAACACAACCAGCAACAATAGCTTTAGGTATTTTAAATGTTTCTTTAACTTCTGCTTGACCAGTATTTTCTTCGTTATATTTTGGAGCCATCATTCCTGTTAGCATACCAGTTACATCATCTAAAAGTTGATAAATAATTGAGTAGTTTCTAATCTCAATTCCTCTTTGTTTAGCTAATGCTTTAACAGAACCAGTTGGACGGATATTAAATCCTAGTAATATACAGTTATCACTAGCACTTGCTAATTCAACATCATTTTCTGTAATTCCACCAACACCAGTAGAGATAACATCAACTTTAACTTCTTCATTTCTAAGTTCACTTAGTGAAGTTTTAAGTGCTTCAAGAGTACCATGAACATCAGTTTTAAGAACAATTTTAAGAGATTTAAGTTTACCCTCTTTAATCATTGCTGTCATATCTTCTAAAGATGACTTAGTTGATCGAGAAAGCTCTTTGTGTCTATCGTACTCATGTCTTTTAAGTGCATAAGATTTAGCTTCTTTATCAGAACTCATTACCGTTAAAATCTCACCAGATGCTGGAACTTCATTAAGTCCTGCAACTTGAGCAGTATGAGATGGAAGTAAAGTTTTTACTTGTTTATTGTTTTCATCAATAAGAGCTTTAACACGCCCATATGCTGAACCACAAACTACATAATCCCCAACTTTAAGAGTACCATTTTGAACAATTACAGTAGCTACTGGACCACGACCTTTTTCAAGTGAAGCCTCAACAACAGATGCTTTAGCAAGTGCATCTACATTTGCTTTAAGTTCAAGTACATCAGCAGTTAAAAGAATATTTTCTAATAAATCATCAATTCCCATTCCACTTTTTGCAGAAACAGGAATAAACTCAACATCCCCACCCCAGTCAGCTGGATTTATACCATGTTCAGCCATTTGACCTTTAACCATATCTGGTTGAGCTGTCTCTTTATCCATTTTATTTAGTGCAACAATAATTGGCTTACCAGATTCTTTAGCAATTTTAATTACTTCTTCTGTTTGAGGCTTAACACCATCATCAGCAGCAATTACAATAATAATAATATCTGTAATATCAGTACCGCGTTGACGCATATGCGAGAAAGCAGCATGACCCGGAGTATCTATAAATGTGATTGGTTTAGAATCTTGTTCAATTGTATAAGCACCAATATGTTGAGTAATTCCACCAGCTTCACCCTCAGTTACTTTTGCTTGACGAATTGCATCTAGTAATGAAGTTTTACCATGATCAACATGCCCCATAATAGTAATAATTGGAGCTCTAGTTGTAGCATCAGGATCTTCTTCAATATCTTGTACTTCTTGAGTAAATTCATCTTTAGGATCAACAATAGTTACTTCTACACCAAACTCTTCTGAAAGTATTTCAATCTCATCATTTCCAAGGAAATCATTTTTAGTCATCATCATACCAAGATCAAAAAGAACTTTTATAATATCAGTTATTGGACGACGAAGTTTTTCAGCAAACTCATAAACGCGAATATCTTCTGGAATCTCTACATGTGTAACAATCTCTTCTTCTTGAGTTGCTTTAGCATATTTTTTACGCTTATCACGAGATACTTTTCTTCCTCTTGGAGCTGCTTTTTTATTAGCATTTCTACCTGCAGGTTTTGGAGTACGAGGTTTTCTAGGTTGCTCTGGCATCATCTCTTTACGCTCAGTTGCATTTAAATCTAGTAGCGTAACTTGATCATCCATATCCATAGATACATCACTCATAGAACCACCAAAGATATCCATCTTTTTACCCTGCTCTTGTTTTCTAGCAGTTGAGTTTGATTGTCTTGATCTTTTTTTAGATGCTAACTCTTCTAAAGCTTCAGCAGACATTTTTCCATATGAAGAAACAGATGCTTGTTTTGTAGGCATTGAGTAAGATTCTTGAACTACTGGTTTTCTTTTCTTAACAATTTTAAGACCAGATTTTTTAATAGTCATTTTTTTAGGTGTTACTACATTTAGTAAACTTTTTCTCACTGGTTTCTTTGGTTCTTCTTTTTTAGCTTCTTCTTTTACTTCAGATACTTTTTCATCAGTTGTTTTTTCTTCAACCTTAGTATCTTCTTTTAAAGTCTCTTTTTCAGCTTCTTTAGGAGTATCAACTTTCACATCTTCAACTGAATCTTTTGAATTTAATTCAATCTCTTTTGCTTCTGGTTCAGCTTCGGTCTCTTTTTCTACTTTAGTAGATTCACTTGGAGTTTCTGATTCTACTTCTTTTTTAGTATCACTTTTTGCTTTTTTAACTGCTACTTTTTTAGGAGCTTTTGGAGCTTCTGGAGTATCACCATTAATAATATAATTAGCCAATTTCTCAGCTTGTTCCATAGTCACAGAACTATTTGCTGATTTAACTTCTATACCCATATCTGAAGCTTTTTTTACTACATCTTTAGAAGCTATTCCTAACTCTGTCGCAATTTCGTGTACTTTAACTTTCTCTGTCATCAGTGATGATCTCCTTTAGTGTGTTCATAAACTTTGTTTTATCTCCGCTTCTGCATTGTCGCATAAGCGCTTTTGATACTTTTTTATCATCAATTAGACAAACTTTACAAATATAAAAACTTCTACCAATACCTTTAAAAACACTTAACTGTGAATCTTCACAACTAAATCTAAATAAATTACTTTGTGCATCTCTTTGCCTACAAGCTACACACATTCTTTGTGGTTGGTTAAATTTTTTCGCCATTATATCCAAAAGTTCCTTGATTTATATACAAAAAAGAAAGAACTATCTTTCTATTATAAGTCCGTCATTATCAAAGTCCAATATTTTAACTGTAAAATCTGGAAATTTTTGCCCTAATTTGTTTGCAATCATTGCAGAATCTTCATCATACGCCATTGAAAAAAATGTAGATCCACTCCCTGATAGCGTACTCATAAGTGCGCCAGATTCATAAGCAATCTTTTGAACTGAAAAAAGTTCAGGTAAAGTTTTCATTCTTGCTTTTTGATGAAATCTATCTTGTGATGCAAGTTTTAAAATTTCCCAATCTTCATTAAAAAATGCAGCTACGCTCAGTGCAGTATGAGAAAGGTTATAAACTGCATTTTCCTTAGAATAAGACTTTGGTAATAATGTTCTAGCCTTATTTGTACTTATTGGCTTATTTGGTATTACTACTATTGCTTTAATATAGTCTGGCAAATGTTTTCTTTGTGAAAAGACTTTATTTTTTTCAACTGTAGCAGCATTAAAACCACCCATTACCGCTGGAGTAATATTGTCTGGATGTGGTTCATAAACAAGTGCATGGTTTAATATGCGTCTTTTACTTACTCTAATTCCAGCTGCTTCATGTGCTGAAGCAATTGCTGAAACAATTACAGCTGAAGATGAACCCAAGCCTCTTGACATTGGAATCTTGTTGTAAAAAGTAAACTTAAAATTTTGTCTTTTTTTTGTTAAACGGTTGTAATGCTCATTAAAGATACTTACAAAAAGGTTATTGCCCTTAAGTCTCGGGTTATTTTCACCCTCACCTTTTATGCTTACTGAAAAAAATTTCGATGGATGAAATTCAACTCTATTTCTTAAATTTACAGCTAAACCTAAAGAATCAAATCCTGGTCCTAGATTAGCTGAAGTAGCTGGTACACTTATTGTCACTATTTTTCCCTATCCAACAGCACCAATCCCATAAAGTGGACTTGCCATTGTAGTAAACTCCGTATAATCAAGCACATCAGGAAGATTAAATTCCATAGTTGGTGCCATTTCTAACTTTTGAGTTTTTATTTCTGATGCAATTTTAACAAAACATAACTTTCCAATCGCTTTTATTGGTTGATTTTTATTAAAATAAAAAGCATCTGTTGCAAATAGTGGTATATTTTTTAAAACGGACATAGATTCAAGAAAAATATAGGCAACTTTTATAGCCATAAATGAGCCTGGTCCATTTGCATAAAAAAGTTTTTTTATATTATATGTATTATTTAATTTTTTATAAATTATAGGAAGTACTTCTGAGCTTTTTTCTTCACTTATTATAGTCTCAATAAGTTTATTATTCTCATAAACACCTATCTTAATAGGTGAAGATAAAGTAATAAAAACTAAATCTACACTCTTAGGCATACGCTTTTTCTAATTCTGCAGTTTTTTCACCAACAAGTTCTACTACTTCATAATTTTCAGGATTTGCTAAAAGTTCTAAAGTTAGTTTATGATTTAAGTCATGACTTCCAGCAAGTGCTTCATAGTTTCCTACAAAATTCATGCCAATTAAAGCCATATCACCAATAGCATCAAGAATTTTATGTCTTACAAACTCATCTTTAAATCTTAAACCCTCAGGATTTAAAACTTTTTTCTCATCTAAAACCACTGCATTTTCAAGGCTTCCACCAAGTGCTAAACCTTTAGAGCGAAGATACTGAACTTCATGCAAAAATCCAAAAGTTCTAGCACGACTTATCTCTTCTTTATAAGTTTGTTTTGTAAATTTAAGTACAAACTCTTGCTTTTGAATTACAGGATGAGGAAACTTTATAGTAAAGTCATATTGTAAATCAGGAGATGGTGATAGTTTCACATACTTTTCACCCTCTTGAATAATAATATCTTTTTTAATACGCATAACTTTTTTAGGAGCATCAAGTTCTTTTTTCTCTGCCTCATCTAAAAGCATACAAAAAGAAGCAGAGCTACCATCCATAACAGGAATCTCATCAGCATCTACAATAATTTTAAGATTATCAATTCCATAAGCATAAACAGCTGAAAGCATATGCTCAATTGTTGAAATAACATAGCCATCTTTGCCAATTACTGTAGCCATTTTTGTATCTACTACATTTGCAGGAATAAGTGGAATAGCTACATCGACATCTGAACGATAAAATACTATTCCTGCATTTGACTCAAGAGGTTCAAGTCTCAGTTTTACAGCAGAACCCTTATGAAGCCCTATACCTACTAATTCTACTGCTTTTTTTATAGTTGTTTGATACATAACTTATCCTCTATCAATAATCTTTTTAGCATCTTTAATTACATTGCTAATATTTAATTTTATCCATTGTTTGTCCATCCATTCAGCAGGACGAACTTCTATTCCTTGAATAAGTACACCAAAATGTAAAT
>Ga0256827_10000707_pt1 | contig 20934 bp, 16 predicted proteins | sample CV84metaG_FD_185977 | JGI IMG/M metagenome (GOLD analysis project Ga0256827, IMG submission 185977) | Hydrothermal vent microbial communities from East Pacific Rise, Pacific Ocean - CV84 | ecosystem: Environmental > Aquatic > Marine > Hydrothermal vents | place: Pacific Ocean: East Pacific Rise... | reverse complement strand
ATATTTTATTTCTCTTGACAATTCTAAAAAACAGAGGAAAGTGAATATACTAAAGAACAGAAAAATACAGGCTGGAATACGAAAGAAGAAAGAAGACATAGAAAGAAAAGAGAGAGAAAGGCAAGCATGTGCTGAAATTTATGATTATTGTAAACAAGAATATATAAAAATAACTCAAAAATTATCTCGGTATGAATATGGTATTACCTACAACCGACACTATTCAAAATTACATACATTACATTCAGTATATGTATCTGCAGGTAACACTACTTTGTGGATAAAAAAAGAAAAAAAGACAGAATATGTAATATATGAAAATGGATTTAGTGAGACGGTTCAATCATTGACTGAATGTCCTTTATATCTAATAAAAATACATAAAAAAGCATGTGAAATCTATTATAGAAAGTAGTAAGTTATACTTTAAATACACTATATTACTTCGACTCCACATTCTACCAACAAAATATTATTTAATAAGTTTTAGTCCTTTATATTAAAGAGTGATCAGAATTTTTTACATACAACCTTAATATAGCTATTTTGTATCAACTAAAATAAAATCTGAACTTTTATCTGTACTTCTAAGATAATTCCAGCAATATTAGCAGCAGTAATTGCTAGTTTTGCAGGAAGTATATCAACAACACTATTTTAATGTTGTTGGTAATTGATAATTAGTATTTTTTTAATACATCATTTATTTGAATATATGCTTCAATTGGAGTAGTTTCAAAATACTTTATATTGTGTTTTTTTGCAAATTCTCTTGTCATTTCTTGAATTCTTAGAAGATTAAAACGTGGTGCTTTTGGGAAAAGATGATGCTCTATCTGTGTATTTAATCCACCATAAAACCAGTGAATAAATGCTCCACCTTTCAAAGAACGTGATGTTCTCATTTGTAATTCCATCCATGAAAGTTTTTCACCAACTTCTTTTTCAAATACTTCACAGCCAAGATGATTTGTTATAAATCCAAAGGCTAACCAAGGTGAAAGTGTAAAATTAAGTGTTAAAAATACTGTTATAGCTTCGTTAAATGGTAAAAAATGAAATATTGTTCCCCATATTATAGGCCAGTGTAACAGCATTAAAAATAATTCACCCCATTTTTTTCTTTTTATAACAAAATTATATGATTGTGCGATAAATGCAGGATACATAAAGAACATTGCACCCCAAAAAACCAAATATTTAGTATTTCTAAGCCAAGCTTTATCACCTTTATAGTCTTTGGTAAATGCACCATCCATAGCAAGTATATCTTCATCTTTCTCAGGTACATTACACCATGTATGATGGTTTACGTTATGTTTAAAATCCCACCAAGAGGAAGAGTTAGATAATATTATTGCAGAGAATGGATAACTTAATTTGAAAGATAACGATTTATTTTTGAAGTATTGAGTATGTAGAATATCATGAGATATAAAAACAGCTCTTGTAAATATAATAGTCATAAAAAAACCAAGTCCGACAGCACCCCATACAGGCGGTGGATTTAATTCATTCCACCTCGAAGCAATATAAAACACCACCATCATACTAACTAAAGTAGCAATCATTTCTATCGTACCACGAACAGGTACTCTATTTAATAAACCAGCAGCACGAACCTCGGCTTTCAGTTCATCAAAATTATCTGGATAATTTTCACTCATATATATAACCTTTAATATAATATTATAATTATTATAACAAGATTAATCTGAAATATAACTATTTATCTATTTCTTCAAGAATATCATACATAATTGGGATATAATCATATAAATTAAACACAACGGAATAACCAAATGAATAAAGAGATAAATAAATACTTAGAATTAGGTAAAATTAATAGATTAAGAGTTGATAGAGATACTACACCAGGTTTATACTTGATGGCGGAAGATGGAAATGATGTACTACTTCCGGGACAATATGTAACAGATGAAATGATTGAAAATTCTATTATCGATGTATTTTTATATACAGATTCAGAAGATAGATTAGTCGCTACAACTTTAATACCAAAAGTTATGTTGGATCAATTTGCAATACTTGAGGTAATAGATATTGCACCATTTGGCGCTTTCATGGACTGGGGGTTAACTAAAGATCTTTTAGTTCCTAAAATGTTTCAAAAAACACCATTTGAAGTTGGGGAAAAACGATTTATAAAAGTTGTATATGATGAGAGAACGCATAGACTTGTTGGAACTGAAAAGCTTGGTGATTTTTTTGAACGAAAAGTAAAAGATTTAAAACCAAGACAAGAAGTGAATATTATTATTATATCAAAAACACCACTTGGGTATAAATGTATAGTTGAAGATAAATATGAAGGTTTGATATATCATAATGAAATATTTCAGAATTTACAGCTTGGAGATAAAAAGACAGCTTTTATAAAAACAATTAGAAAAGATGGAAATATAGATTTATCACTTAGAAAACTTGGTTCTAAAAATACACAAAATTCATCACAAAATATTTTAGAATTATTAAAACAGAATAATGGGATAATGCCATATAATTATAAAACTGATCCATCATTAATAAAAAATATATTTGGATTAAGTAAAAAAGAGTATAAACGAGCACTTACAAAACTGATTGAAGATAATAAAATAGAAGTAAAAGATACTGGGATATATTTAAAATAATGTCTAAAAATAATGTACAAATAGATTTAAGAAATTTAAACTTAGTATTTGATATGTTAAATATTAAATATAAAATAATGAAATTTTATCCGTCTAAAATGACACTTGATGTAGAAGTTATAGATACTAAAGATATTATAAATATACCATTTGCTCATCTTCCAAAAAAAATAAAAAAACTTATAAAACCAAATTAGGGTTTATAAGTTATATCTTTTTGCTAATATAAGAGAATAAAAGGATAATAGTAATAAAATAAACAAAGGAGTGTTTTTATGAAAAAATGTAATTCATTACAAGAAGTTAGAGATGAAATAGATATTTTGGATGCTAAATTAGTAGAATTGATTTCTGAACGTTCACATCTTATACGTCAGGCTGCTACATTTAAAAATAGTGTAGAAGAGGTAAAAGCTGATACTAGGATAGATGATATAATGCAAAGAGTTAGAAAAAAAGCGATAGAGTTAAATATAAATCCAAATATGATAAGCGAATTATTTACTATAATGATAGATGAAATGGTTGAAACTGAGATAGCAGAATTTAGAAATTCTGGGTCATTTTAATTATTACAAAAATAATATCTTTTGTAATAATTAATTATTTTAAACAATAACTGTAGCTATTTTCTTAATTAAGTCTTCATTTCTTATAGGTTTCATCAAAAATCCATTTGCTCCACATTCTAAAGCTTCAGCTTTTTTGGTTTCATCAGTTGTTAAAACTATTATTGGGAGTTGACGAAGATTATCGTCTGCACGTACAACTTTTAACATATCTATACCACCCATAATAGGCATAATAATATCTAAAAGTATAAGATCTATATCATCCCTTGATTTTAATTCACCTATGGCATCTGAGCCATTTCTAGCTTCTATAACTTCTTTTACTTTTCCACTTTTATTAAGCATTGATTTTAAAAGTTTTAAATTTATCATATCATCGTCAACTGCTAAAACTACTAAATCATTTTTTGTCATTTATCTTATCCTTATATATATTTTTCAATAATTGATTGAAGTAAATTTTTATTTATAACATTTTCTATTGCTTCATTGACAAATTCTAAATCTGATTTATATTCACTTGAAGATGAATCAGAAATGAGAATAAGTTTAGATTCTAAACCTCTTGATTCATTAGCAAGTTGTACAAAAGATGAAAATTCTTTTAATGTTAAGTCTTCACATTCTTTATCAAATAATATTATTTTATAACTATTTTCTTTAATACTATCTTCTAGTTCAGTTGAAGAATTTGCAATATCATAACTATATCCCAATGAATTTAAAATATTTGAAAATAGTTTTGCTTCGAATGAACTTTTTTTAGCTAGTAATACATCTGCCTTATACCTATATACTTCATCTTTGTTATCATTCTCATCTTCTATGATAATATCTATCTCATCTTCAATGTTTGTATCTTCTTTGAATACTTCTACTGTTTCAGCTTTAGAATCTTTTTGAGTTTGAGTTTCTACCTCATTATCAAAAGATTGAGAGTTTTCTACAACTTTTGATTTATCTTCTACGATGTAATCGGCTAAAAAATGGTTTAATAAAGATATTATTTCAGATCTGACAAGCGGTTTAGTTGTATACTCGTCAAGACCAGCTTCTAAAAATCTTTCTCTATCCCCTTTAAGTGCATTCGCTGTTAATGCCAATATAGGAACATGAGGTTGATTATAATCTTCTTCGTATTCGAGTATCTCTTTTGTAGCTTCCATACCATCTAAGAAAGGCATTTGAATATCCATAAATATAAGATCAAAATTACCATCTTTTCTCTTTTGGAATGCTTCTAATCCATTTGATGCTATTGTTATATTTAATCCTAAATCTTCAAGGGTGCGTTTTATAAGTTTTTGATTAATTATATTATCTTCTGCAACTAAAACATTAGCATCAAATTTTGATGTTTCAGCATTGAATTTTTTACGATTTATTTTTTTTGCTTTTTTAGCATTGAAATTTTCACTATGATAGTTATCAAGAGCTTGTTTTATTTTTGAATTATTTAAAGGTTCATATAATGTTTTAAAAGTATCAAGATTTAAAGAATCTATTTTTTTCATAAAATATGATTTTGTTAAAAGTATTAATTCTTGAGATAAATTACTATATGTTTTTAATTCATTTTCATCTGCATAATCATAATCTATAAATATTAAATCATAACTTACTTGTCTTTGTAGTGTTTCAAGTTCTCTTGTGTCTTTAAATAGAGTATAACTTACACCATAAAAATCAAGATATTCACGTAAATATATTTCTTGACGTTTTGTTTTATGAGATGATTCTAATATTAGAGCATTTATACTAGAAAATATTCCTTCTGCACTTTCATTTAGTGTTTCTATCTCTTCAAAATCTATAGTAAAAAAGAAAGTTGTTCCTTCTCCTGGTTCAGAATGTAAATCTAGCTGTCCACCCATAAGTTCTATAAATCTTGACGATATTGTTAGACCTAAACCAGTACCTCCATATTTACGCGTGATAGATGTATCTGCTTGAGAAAATGCTTCAAATATTCTGGCTTTCTGTTCATTTGTAACGCCAATACCACTATCTTGAACTTCAAATCTAACTCTTGTAATACCATCTTGATCAGATTCTATTTTTCTTATATCAACATTAATTGCACCAGCACTACTTGTAAACTTAACTGCATTTGATAAAAGATTTATAATTACTTCTTTTATCTTAGTTGGATCACCTTTTAGTGGTTGTTCTAGTTTAGGATCTATAAAACATCCTAAATCTATATGTTTTTCACTAGCGCGAACAGCATAAACTTCTACAGCACTTTCAAATTCATCAAAAGGATTAAAAATAATATCTTCTATCTCTAATTTATTACTTTCTATTTTTGATAAATCAAGGATGTTGTTTATTATTTCAAGTAAATTTTCAGATGATTTTTCTATAATTTCTACAAATTCGCTTTGTTCTTCTTTAAGTCCAGTATCTTTTAATAACTCTGTAAATCCAACTATGCCATTTAGTGGAGTCCTTATTTCATGTGACATATTCGCTAAAAACATTGATTTAGCTTCACTTGCCTCTTGTGCAGATTCTTTATCTCTTCTTGTTTGGTCTATTATCTTTTCAAGTAAATCGTATGCTTCTGACGTTCCCTTTGATGTATGAAGATTGATATCTATTGTACTTTCACTTCCTGATGTATCTTGAGCAACTCTTTTTAAAACTTCTTCTAGATTTTTTATATTTTTTGCAATCTCATTTGATAAAAGGTAGCCTAAAATAGCTAAAATTACAGATATAAGCCATATACTTAGAGTAATTACTAATAATTGTAAAGCATCAGATTTTACTTCTAGTGCTCTATTATCCATTGTTGTTAATATAGTATTTTCAGCTTTTGAAAGTAGATTGATTTTTTCAGATAACATTGTAAACCATGAACTTGCACTGATATCATATTTTCCATTTTCAGAAGAAGATATCATACTACTTCTTTCTGTATTTATATCGTCAAATAATTCTTGAGTATCTTCTGTTGCTAAAATTTTATTTAACTTAGTTAGTAATTTTTTATCTTTTAGCGTATCATAGTTTAATACATCAGCTTTTGCTATATATGATATCCATCTGTTAATTTCTTCTTCGCCAAGCTTCTCTGAATGAGCTATAGAATAAGATATGAAATCTCTTTCATTAGCTGTATATTCACCAGCTCTAACTAGTGAAATATATTGGTTAGCATATTCATTGATTTTAGAGTCAACTTGATTGTATGTTATTTGTTCTAATTTAGTAATTGCATAGTGTTGAGGTTTACCATAAACATCATCAAAAACAGTATTGAATTCAATTGATTTAGCATCAACAAGAACTCTAGTTTGTTTTATTTTCTCCAAAGCAGCAATAAGTTTTGTATCATTATTTCCTACCTTATTAAGGTAGTTGTTTGCAATTGTATCGACAATTGTTCTTTGTTGTATGAGCGAATTTAATGTATTCTTAGATGAATTTCCAAGATATATAACTGTCATACCCCTTTCTCTAGAGATATTATTTATTAAATTATTTAATTCTCTATTGTGAACAAGTTTATCCTGTAACATTTGTGCAGATTTATAATTTTTGTAAGAGCTATAAACAAAATAACTTGTTATAGAAAACAAAAGAATAATTGGAAAAAGACTAATAAGTCTAAGTCTATTTTTTAGTCCTAATTGCATTTTTAATCCTCTAAATGTGATATTTTATTTAGCATATCTGATATTTTATTTATTTGTACATCAAGATTATTAGTATTAGATGCATTTATAATAGTATCCAATTCATTTAAAAAATCAGTGATTCTCATATTATTACTCATCCCTTTTAATTTTAAAGCATTATTTTTGCATGATTGTAAATCTTTGTTTAGTATATTATTTTTAATATCTTTTATAATTTGAGTAGCTTCATTTGTATAGTCTTTAAAAAGCTCTTTGAAACTTTCTATATCTATACCAATCTCTTTTGCGGTATTTGTTATAGAATAAGATATATCTAATATGGCATTTTCATTATTGGTGATAGTTATATCATCTTCAAGAAAAGTATCTTCTAAATCCAAATCTATTTTAACATCTTCTTGAACATCTTCAATAGATTTTGATATTTCATCGTCACTTATAAAAGAGTCATCAGCTAGTTCTGGTAATTTAATCTTATCTGGAACACTATCATCATCTATCTCTATTGGTTCTATAATATTATTTTCAGGTACATCATCATCTTCTTTAAAATCTATAACTATCTCATCAAAATCACTATCATCATCTTCTTCGATTTTAATTTCTGGTTCATCTTGTATTTCTATTGAATTTTGCTGTAATTCAGTTTGAAGAGTAGATATGTTTTCTCCAGATAATTTTGCTATTATTTTATAAAATTGGTTTAAATTAGATTCTATAATTGTTGTATCTTCTGATGTATTGATTATACTTAAAACTTCAAAAGCATCTTCTATCCTTAAATTAGCTGCAACACCTTTTAGTTTATGAGATAAGATTTTTAAATTTTCTATATCTCCATTATTTAAAGCATCATAGATAGGTGTTTTAAATTCTTTAGCTTGCTCTATAAAATCTTGTATAAATTCTTCTATAAGATCTATTGGAAGTCCTAATTCTTCAGATGCAATTTTTGGATCATATATATATGAATTATCAAAAGCTTCATCATCTTGATTATTCTTTATATCAATATCTGAATTTGAAATATCTTTTTCTTGTTTGATCCTTTCTTCTTTAGATATAAAGTTTGTATCAACTTCCTCTATAGAGAGGTTGAGTTTTTCTGATTTATCATCTACAAAGACATCATCATCTAAATTTATATCTAAAGGCGCTTCATAAGGGTCTATAGTGATATTTTCTACAGTATCAGTAGTTTCTGTATTGTTGGCATTTTTTGTTTCTATAAATTCTTCTGTATATATATCTGTATTAAATTGTGTACTTTCTTGTTCTATAGGTGGTACATTAATTAATTCTTTTTGTGATAAATCCCCAGATATGTGTTCTGACTCTTTTTGTGTTAAGGCTCTTAAATTATTCAGATGAACAATGTATGCTTTTGAAGATGGACTATCTGTAAGATATACTGTGTAAATAGCGATAGTTGCTGTATAATTTTTTGAATTAACACTAATTATAACTTTAGAATCTTCGTTTGATTCTCCACAAGTTATAAAATCAATCCAATGAACATGTTTAAAGTTATGTACATATCCAGGTGTCTTAACAAATAAGTCTGCAAAATCAATTACTTCTGTTCTAAGTTCTGCCAAATTTTTAAATCCAAGGGCTCTTAAATCCTTTTCATCTATACCTACAAACTCTTTTTGAAAATTGTATATTAACATACGATCTGCCTTCCTTATTCTGTTTCTAACATTTTTTTGTAAGTTTCTTCTGTTTCTATGATATCTTTATGTGAAGCAGATTTTCTCGCTGCTATAAAGCCTGTGATAATATTTTCTTCATTACGTATCGGTAATATTTCAGTTTCTACCCAATAATAATGTCCATCTTTTCTTAAATTTTTAATTAATCCATTCCATGCTTGTCCACCTTTTATAGTTTCCCACATTTTTTTAAAAACACCTTTTGGCATATCTGGATGTCGTATAATATTATGTTGCTGACCAACTAACTCATCTGCTAAATATCCAGAAACAGTGCAGAAAGCTCTGTTAACATAAGTTATTGTACCATCTAAATCAGTTTGACTGATAATAACATCTTTGTCAAATCTAAATTCTTCATTTACTGGTATGACCTTACTCATTATAAAACCTTATGATTTGGACTTTATTTAAAATCCTAAACTAGTATTCTCACAAATATATCATAATTGATTAAAAAAAAAACTTATTTATATAACTTTTTTATAATTTGTGCATCTTTTTTATTTAAAAGCTCACTTATTTGCTCAATATTTGCTTTTTTAATCTTTTCAAAAGTACCAAAATAGCTTAATAGTTTTTTTATTTTAGCTTCACTTATACCATTGATAGATAACAAATCACTTCTTTTATCTAGTTTTAATTTAGTTTTCTTGTGAAATGTTATAGCACACCTATGAGCTTCATCTCTCAAATTTTGTACCCATTGAAGTCTTTTGTCACTATTTTTTAATTTGAAAATTTCTGTAGATATGTAAACGATATCGTTTGCTTTCCCTTTTGCTCTATGTGCTTTTGCATCAATTTTTTCTTTAGAAATGGCAATGACATCTATGTAGACACCACTTGAATTAATTATCTCTAGTGCTAATTTTAATAAAGTTGATCCACCATCTAATATCCATAAATCTGGTGGAGATACTTTATTGAAACTTTTTACTCTTCTTGTTAAAGTTTCTCTCATCTGTGAATATTCATCTTTACTTTTTAAGTGATATGTTCTATAAGATTTTTTATCAAATTTATTGTTTTCATATACAGCCATTGCTCCAACAGTAGCAAAGCCAGACATATGTGAATTATCGAAAATTTCTACTCTTGATGGTATCCTATCTAGTTTATATAGTTCTTTTATATCTTCTAATAATTTTTTAGGTGTAGAATTTATATCTTGTTTGAGTAATTCTTTAGCATTTAAATAAGCTAAGTTTATAAGTTCTTTTTTTTTACCTTTTTGTGGTATCTTGATATCAGCTTTTTTTTCAAAAATTGAACTTAAATACTCACTCAATAATTGCATATCATTAATTTCTTTAGCTATTAAAATAGGAGCTATAATAGGTGGCTTTTCATCTTTGTAAAATTCCAATATACTTCTAAAATAGAGTTCGTTTTCATCAAAACTTTCATTTATAATAATTATATTATGTGTAGATGATATGATTTTTCCATTTCTCATAAATAATCTTACAATAATCGCATGTTTAGTAGAATTTGCGACAACAAAAATATCATAATTTTCATTACTTGCAAAATCTATTTCACTTTTTATTTCAGAACGTTTTATTCTGTCTATTCTATCTCTTAGTTGTGCTGCTTCTTCAAATCTCATATGTTCTGCATAGAAATTCATTTTATTTTCTAGTTTTATAGTTAAAAGTTTTTTATTTTTTATCAATTTTTCTGCATTTTTGATCTCTTCATTATATCTTTGTTTTGTAATGTTGTTTTCACAAGGACCAAGGCATTTTTGTATTTGAAAATATAAGCATAGTTTTTTAGATTTTATAGTACCTTTTTTCTGTACTAATTTACAAATTTCATATATGGAATCTAAAATATCTTTTGAACCAACAGAATATGGTCCAAAGTAGCTTATACTTTTTGAATTTATAATTTTTCGTGTAATTTCAAATCTTGGATATTCTAAAGAGTTATCTATATAAATATAAGGGTATGTCTTATCATCTCTTAGAAGAATGTTGTATTTTGGATTTAGTTGTTTTATAAGTGAGTTTTCAAGGATAAGTGCATCATGCTCTGTATTTACGACAATATAATTCATTGATATAGTTTCTGAAATCATTTTTTTTATTCTTAAAGATAAGTTTTTATTTACTGAAAGTTTTGGAGTAAATGTAAAATAGCTTTTTACTCTATTGGATAAATTTTTCGCTTTACCTATATAAAGAAGTTTGTTGTTTTTATCAAAGTATTGGTATATACCTGGTGATTTTGGAAGTTGTTGTATTTTGTCTTTAAGCGTCATTATTATTTTTTTTTATGATGTTCTGAATCTTTATCATTATTTCTTTTAATTTTTCATTTTTTATATTTATATTGAAGTTTCCAGTGGACCTTTCACCATATTTATCTATGTGCGAAGATGTACTATATAGGGTATATTTAAATCTAGGTTTAAAATCAGTATATATTTTTATATCTTGTATATTTGTGTTTGTACATTCTAGAAACTTGTCAGATTCTAAAATCATTGGTGAATTTAAAATCATTTTAATAGTATTTATAATATTATCTTTGTCATATTTATTTATAGATGATGCTATGACAAAATATAATATTGAGTTTTTTATATACCCATACTTTATATTCCTTTGTATAGTTGGTAATAAAGCACTTTTTAATTTGTCAACACATTTATAAGTTAAAATTCTTTTGTATTGAGGTTTTTGTTGAATAGTACTAATAATTTGAGAAGCATTTTTCATACACTAATTATAGCAATATTTTTGTTAAGTCTTAATGCTTGTGGATATAAAAAGCCACCGTATTACTTGGATAATATACCAAAGGGTGATGATAATGTTGAATTCCATATCAAAGAAAAAACTTTTGATGTTGATAATAATAGAAGTTGTAACTAATGCTTATGTATGATGTAATAATAATTGGAGCAGGTGTAGCAGGTCTATATGCAGCAATGAATTTACCTAAAGATAAAAAAGTTCTTATTATAAATAAACGTCAAACTTTTAAATGTAATACTTTTTATGCTCAGGGTGGAGTTGCTTTAGCTCGTAATAGTGATGATATACCTTCTCATATAAAAGATACTTTAAATGCTGGTGATGGTTTATGTGATAGAGAAGCTGTTGAAGTATTAAGTGAAAATTCAAAAGATGCTATAGATAATCTAATTAAAAATGGTTTTAATTTTGATAGAGATGATAATGGTAAATTGCTATATACAAAAGAAGCCGCTCATTCATGTGAAAGAATTTTACATGCTGGTGGAGATGCTACTGGACGATATATGCATTATTTTTTATTGACACAAAATAAACATGCGATGTTAAGTGATGCTAGAGTAGTCGATTTATTGATAAAGGATGGAGAATGTTTTGGTGTTACAGTACTTGAACATAGGGAAAGTAGAAATATTTATGCGCAAAATGTAATTATTGCAAGTGGTGGAGTTGGTTCTCTTTATCAATTTCATACAAATGCACCATGTATTAGTGCTGATATTCAAGGTCTATGTATTATGAAAGGTATAAAATTAGACAGAATGGAAATGTTGCAGTTTCATCCAACTGTTTTTGTAAATTCAACTGATGCTCAGAAAATGCTTCTAACGGAGGCCCTTAGGGGTGAAGGTGCAAGAATAGAAGATGAAAATGGCAAAAGATTTTTATTTGATTATGATAAGAGAGGAGAACTCGCATCAAGAGATATAGTATCAAAATCAATATATAAATATAAGAAAAAAACAGGATTGAATGTTTATTTAGCATTAGATAATTTTTCTGAAGATTATTTTGCTTCAAGATTTCCAAATATATATAAAAACTTAAGAATATTAGGATTTGCCGTACCTAATCAAAGAGTACCTATCTCTCCTGCTTTTCATTATGCTATTGGTGGTATAAAATGTGATTTAAATTCAAGAGTGCCAAGTGTTAAAAACCTTTATGCAATTGGAGAGGTTGCTTCAACTAGAGTTCATGGGGCAAATAGGTTGGCATCAAATTCATTATTAGAGAGTTTAGTTTTTGCTAAAAAAGCTGTTGAAGATATATTAAATCAAACAGAAGAAAAAAGTATTTTAGAATTTGAAATATGTTCTGATGTTATGAGTTATAAAGAAGATAAAATAAAAAAGAATCAACTTAGACATATAATGTGGGAAAATGTTTCTATAATAAGAACAAAAAGTGGATTAAATGATGCATTAGTGACAATTAATGCTCTTTTAAATGAAAAAATTGGTAAACTATTGAAATTCCGTTTATTAACGGCTAGAGAGATAGTAATATCTGCATTAAACAGGAATGAATCAATAGGGGTTCATACAATAGAGGAGAGATAATGGAACATAGTCCAATAGTAGAAGGTGCTGTTAAAGCAGCTGAACATGCTGCATCAGATATAAATCTTGCAACAACTTGGGTGGGATGGTTAAGTTTAGCAGTTTTTGTTATAGCTTATTATTTTATAGCAACTGAAGATAAGTATGAGGTAAATAAAGCAAAGCCAGCGTTATTCGCAGGTACATTTATGTTTATGTTGATTGGTATTTATTATGCTTTAAATGGTTTAAATCCAGATCCTTTACATGATGAGTTAGAGCACCTTATCCTTGAGATAGCGGAAATTTTCTTTTTTCTACTTGTTGCTATGACATATATAGAGACACTTATAGAACGTGGTGTTTTTGATCTTATGAAGTTTAAGCTTGTCTCAAAGGGTTATAGTTATAAAAAACTTTTTTGGTTAACTGGTTTATTGGCATTTTTTATATCTCCAGTAGCAGATAATTTAACAACGGCACTTATACTTTCTACAGTATTATTTACTATAGATAAGAAAAATATTGCATTCTTAGTTCCTGGTGCTATAAACATAGTTGTTGCTGCTAATGCTGGTGGTGCGTGGTCTCCATTTGGTGATATAACAACTCTTATGGCCTGGACAGCTGGAAAAGGTGAATTTGTAGATTTCTTATTTTTATTCCCTGCTTCTGTTCTTGGTTGGTTTGTTACTGCATTTTTGTTATCTATGTCTATTCCAAGTGGGCAACCTCCATTTGACGCTGCAACTGAGAAAAAACCAGTTGTTTTAGACGGTGGTATGGGTGTTGCATATCTTGGTGTTGCAACTATTATTATGGCAGTTTTGGGACATCAATTTTTTCATTTTCCAGCAATGTGGGGTATGATGTTCGGTCTTGCTGTATTGAAACTATATTCTATTCATCTTAGTAAAAGTGGGCAAAATGGATTTAATATTTATGTAAATATGCAAAAAGTAGAAAATGACACTCTTTTATTCTTTTTTGGTATTCTTTCTGCTGTTGGTGCATTGCATTACTTAGGTTTTTTAGAATATATTCATCATATGTATGATTTAGTTGGTCCAACTGCAGCAAATGTTGGAGTTGGTTTCCTTTCTGCTATAGTTGATAATGTTCCAGTTATGAGTGCTATTTTAAAATCTTCTCCAACAATGGATATATCACAGTGGATGTTAGTTACTATGACAGCAGGAGTTGGTGGGTCTCTTATCTCTTTTGGGTCAGCAGCAGGTGTTGGGGTAATGGGTCGTCTTCATGGTATATATACATTCGGTTCACATATGAAACATGCATGGACTATATTGGTAGGTTATATTGTTTCAATTACGATTTGGTATTTCCAATTTGAAATTTTAGGGTTTTATTAAAATTAATATCTTATCTTCATTTAGAAGATAAGATATTCAAACTTATTATAAATCAAAAATTAATATAATTTATAGTATTCTTCCACTAATTAATATTCCAATTTTTTTTAAAGGCATTTATATGACAAATGTTAGCATAATCGTTTTAGACTTTGGTTCACAATATACTCAACTTATCGCTCGTCGTCTTAGAGAAGATAAGATTTATTGTGAAATACTTCCTTATCATACTTCAGTAGAAGAGATTAAAACAAAAAATCCAAAAGGTGTTATCTTAAGTGGTGGTCCATCAAGTGTATATAATGAGGATGCATATGAAGTTGATCAAGGTGTTTATAGAATGGGTATACCAATACTAGGCATTTGTTATGGTATGCAACGTATTGCTGTCGATTTTGGTGGAAGTGTTATTCGCTCTGATCATCATGAATATGGAAAGGCTGAACTTAAGATAGAAGGAAACTCTCCTCTTTTTGATAATTGTGATGATGGTAGAATAGTATGGATGTCTCATTCAGATAAAGTTGATAAGCTACCTGAAGGATTTATGCCTATTGCAACATCAGCTAATTCTCCATATGCTGCTATAGCAAATGAAGAAAAACGTGTATATGCTATGCAGTTTCATCCAGAAGTACAACACTCGGAAGAGGGTTATCTTATGCTTCGTAACTTTGCTAAAAATATATGTAATGTAACTGAAAAATGGAAAATGGAGCATTTTTTAAAACAACAAATTGAACTTATTCGTGAAAAAGTTGGAGATGGAAAAGTTTTATGTGGTTTAAGTGGAGGAGTTGATAGTTCTGTTGTTGCAGCTATGCTTTATGAAGCTATTGGTGATCAATTAATACCTGTTTTTGTTGATAATGGACTTTTACGTAAAGGAGAAAGGGAACAGGTTGAAGAGGTATTTAAAATAAATCTTGCAGCTCCTTTAGTTGTTGCTGATGCTAGTGAACTATTTTTAGGTCGTCTTGCAGGTGTTACAAATCCTGAAGAGAAACGTAAAATTATAGGTCATACTTTTATAGAAGTGTTTGAACAAGAGGCTAAAAAACATGATGGTATTAAATTTTTAGCACAAGGTACCCTTTATCCTGATGTTATAGAATCTATATCTGTTAATGGACCTTCTGAAGTTATAAAATCTCATCATAATGTTGGTGGGCTTCCTGATTGGATGGATTTTGAGCTTATTGAACCACTTCGTGAACTTTTTAAGGATGAAGTTCGTAAAATTGGCCTTGAACTTGGACTTCCTGCAAATATGATAAATCGTCATCCCTTTCCTGGACCAGGTCTTGCGATACGTATTATGGGTGATGTAAATATAGAAGATTTAGATTTACTTCGTGAAGCAGATGTTATATTGTTGGATGAGTTAAAAGCTAGTGGATATTACTCTAAAACGTGGCAGGCATTTGCAGTACTTTTAAATGTAAAATCTGTTGGTGTTATGGGTGATAATCGTACATATGATAACACTGTATGTGTAAGAGTTGTAGAAGCTGTAGATGGCATGACAGCAACATTTGCACATCTTCCTCATGACCTTTTAGAAAGAATTTCACGTCGTATTATAAATGAGGTTGATGGTATTAATCGTGTTGTTTATGATATATCTTCTAAGCCACCAGCAACAATAGAATGGGAGTAGAGACTTTTCTCTATTCTTATGAAAAAAAACATTTATCTTTTTTCTATTTCATCACATAAAGATGCTATTAGTATCAATCCTCTTCATATAAAGTTTTTACATCCAGATATACAATTTGACAATTATGATTATCTTATAATAACATCTAAACAGATATCTAAGGCATTGTTAGATTATGATACAAAACTGTTTAAAGATAAAAAAGCGTTATGTATATCAAGAGCAAGTGCTAAAAGTTATGAAGAGATAGGAGGAAAAGTACTTGATATAGGTAAAGGATATGGTGATACATTGGTTGAATCTATTAAAGCTTATCCAAAAAGCACTAAATGGCTTTATTTAAGAGCTAAAGTTGTTGCTTCTGACTTTGTTAAAAAATGTAATGAGGATGGCTATAATATAGATGAAGTGATTCTATATGAGAGTAGGTGTTCTGAAAATATGAAAAAGCTTTTTATTGATGAAGCAGCAACATTAATATTTACATCACCATCTAGTGTTAATTGTTTTTTAGAACACAATATGATTAAAGATTCACATAAAATTATAGTGATAGGAAAAACAACTGCCAAAGCCTTACCTAATCCAAAGAGATGTATAATAGCCAATGATACAACCATTGATAGTTGTATTGAATTAGTCTAAGGCGTGATATATCACTAGTATATCATTTTTTTAAGCTATACTTATTTAAATAAATTATAAGTGAATGAGGAATGATTTGAAGTATATTTTAATTTTTAGCTTTTTTGTAGTGTTCTCTTTAGATGCTGCATATATAAGAAGTATTAGAGTTGGATCCTTTCCAAATGAAACAACAGCGAATCAAGCACTTGTTAAATTACTTGAATTTTCAGGCAAATATCCAGAGATAATAGAGTTGGAAAAGAGAAGTATTTTTGAGATAAAGGTTAGAAAATCTGGAAAGTACTATGTAACAGTTATTGAACCTTTAATTGATAAAAATAATTTACAAAAAATTTTAGATATTATTAGAATTGAATATAAAGATGCGTATGTTACAAAATTAAAGACACTTCCAAAAATAAATTTATCTAAAAGTATCGAAAAAAAGGTAGTTTTAAAAGAAAAAAAAGAAGTTATAACAAAAATTTCAACTCCAATATTAAAGAAAGAAGATTTAAAACCTTTAAATTTAAAACCTGAAGTTCATAAAGAAGAGATTAGACATTCTCAAACTAATTTAACATCTAATATATTTACATTTACATTTACATTTATATTTATTTTGTTGTTTATTGGATTTTTATTTTTATTTTTTACTTATAAACGAAAAATTGAAAAGTATGAAAATATTAATTTGATGAATGAAGAAAAGATATCTAAATTAAAAAAACAGTTAAGTGATAAATCTAATTTAATATCTTATGTAAGTCATGAATTAAGAACTCCTATGACTGCGATTATGGGTTTAGTCCACCTTTTAAAAGATGATCAGTTATCACTTAAGCAAAAAGACCATATATTGAGAATTGAAAGTGCTTCAGAACATTTATTAAATTTAATAAATGATATTTTAGATGTTTCAAAAATTGATTCTGGGGAATTAAAGCTTGAGAAGAATGAATTTAATTTAAATGATATACTAAGTTATGTTATAGGTGTAAATGCTATTAAAGCAAAAGCAAATAATACCTCTTTAAATATAGAAGTTGACAAGGATGTACCTTCTAAAATAATTGGAGATTCGTTAAGAATAGGTCAAGTCCTTATTAACTTAATTGGAAATGCAACTAAATTTACTCATGATGGAGATATAACTATCAAAGTTGAGAAAATTTCTTCTTTTAATGAGAAGGTGACTTTAAAGTTTTCAGTTTCTGATACTGGAATTGGCATGACAAAGGAACAGGTAAATAAAATTTTTAATTCATTTTATCAAGCAGATGAATCAACTAGTAGAAAATTTGGAGGAACAGGATTAGGTCTATCCATATCTAAGAATTTAGTTGAGAAAATGGGTGGCACTATAAATGTTACAAGTAAAAAAGATGTTGGAACAACTTTCTTTTTTACTATAGATTTTAATCTTAAGGATTCTGAAAATAAAAGACAATATCGCTTACCTTCTGGGAAATTATTAAATAAAAAGATTTTAATAATTGATCCGTCAAATAAGAATGTAATATCGTTTCTAAATTTATTTGGATATTTTAATTATGAAGTAAATTCTATACCATCATTTGAGGGTATGGATATAGATACAGATGAGAAGTATGATATTTTAGTGGTTAATCAGCATGTTTTAACTGAATTGGCTATACAAAAACTTAAAGAATTTTCAAAAAATAATAATGTGAAAATAGTTATAACTAGTGAAATACACAGTGGTTTAAGTAGTCAAATTCTTAATCAATTAAAAATAGATTTTTATTTAGAAATGCCATGTACTCAGCAAAATATTTTAAATCTAATAGTTGATTTGTATGTTTCAAAAAATCTTGACTCTGTACCTAAAAAAGTGTCAATTAAGGATAAATTAAAAAAATTAAAAAATAAAAAAATTTTAATAGCGGAAGATAATGAAATAAATCAAAAAGTTATATCTGGATTATTATCAAATCTTGGTATAGAATTAACATTTGTAAATGATGGAAGAGAAGCTGTTGATATAATAGATAAAGATGTCCAGTTTGATTTGATTTTAATGGATATAAATATGCCAAATTTAAATGGGTATGAAGCAACAAAAATTATTAGAGATAATTATAAATATACAAATATCCCAATACTTGCTTTAAGTGGTGATATTTCACAAGATGATATAAGGAAATCTTTAGATGTAGGTATGCAAGGACATATTGCTAAACCAATAGTGGTAGATAGTTTTTATAAATTAATTTTGGAACATCTTCAAACAAGTGATAATGCTGCTAAAGACATTAATAAGAAAATTAGTGCTCATGAACAAAAAATAAAAGATGATAGATATCCTGAACTTTCTATTGTAGATGGGATAAAAAGGTGTGAGAATGATATAGAGTTTTATAAATCGATATTAAAAGATTTTATAAAAATGTATAAAAGTTCATCGAAAACCATGGAAGATTTATGTGTTAAAGATGAATTCAAAAAAGCCCGTAAACTTGCTATGGATGTTAAAGATGTAGCATTAAATATAGGAGCTTATAATGTATATGAGAGTGCAGCATCTATGGAATATGAATTTGAAAAAGGTTCTAGAGGAAATTGGTGGGAAAATATATCTTTATATGAAAATGCCTTAAAAAAACTTTTTAAAGATATAGATAAATATCTTAAAGATTAATCTTCAAGATATTTTCGTTTTATCCTTTTTATAACTCGTTGAAAGGTTTGAACATTAAAGCCATACTCAACTAGCATTTGTTCTGCTTTTGCTACAGAATTATCTGTAAGTAGTTCTTCTATATTTACAGCTGTTCTTACAACTTGTAAGGCAAATACCATATCTCTTAATTCATCTGGACATTCATGCTCAGCATCTAGGTATTTCATAGTTTCATAAAAATTTTCATTTAAATTTAAATGTTTAAATATAAGTGCATTAATTTGTGCTGTTGTCATCATGGTATGTATATTTTCAACATATGCTATATCATCAAATTTTTGTAAATCAGATAAAAATTCATCTTTTTTATCTGATCCTAGTATGTCTTTAGCTATTAGTATTTTGCCTATTTCCATAAGAAATGCTATGGGTGTTAGTTGTCTCGCTAAATCAATATTGATACTCATATACCATTGGAATATTAATTCACTTTGTATTGAACTTACCATTGAAAATTCCAGTGTTGAAATATTATATGGTGATAAATCTATATCAAAACCTCTCTCTAGACTTGATGAAAGAACTATAGAACGTATTTGTGGTGCTCCAAATAATGTTATAGCTTGCAAAATATCAACTATAGTTCTTGAAAAACCATAAAATGGAGCATTTACTTTAGATAAAATATCCATTGTGAGAGATGGATCGGATTCTATAATTTTAACTATGGAATCAATTTCAGGGTCACCATTGTTAAAGAGTTGTTCTAGTTGCATTACAGATTCAGGTAATGGAGGTAAAGAATCTACTCTTGCTATAAGGGGTATATATGACATATTTCTCCTTTTAATTTTTTAGTATTATACTTGAAAAATGATATAGCTCAAAATAAATCAAGTAAAAATTTTGTATAATGCTTCCATTAGTCTGGATAGTTCGATTAATCGCATAATTGAGGGTTCTACATTTTCAAATTGTGAACTAGTAGGATACTGTGTGTCGGTGTTATCGTTTGAGATATGTTAACTCTGTCGAGATAATGTCGCCGTTATGTATTCCTCTCTTCACCCAAATTCGGCTTTTAGAACCGAACCACTTGCGAAACGGCTATCTGGGCTATTTTAGTTTAATTTTAAATATATAATACTTTGTATATTTAAAACTAAACATACAATAAATGGAGAGTAATAAATGAAAATTTTGATTTTGGGTAGTGGAGGAAGAGAATATTCTATAGGTAGAGCCATAAAAAATGAAGATACTGAACATGAACTTTTTTTTCAACCTGGAAATGGAGCTACAACAGATCTAGGAGAAAACCTAAATATCAAAGATTATAACGCACTTGCTCAGTTTGCAAAAAATAATAAAATAGAATTGACAATAGTTGGACCGGAAGCACCATTAGTGGATGGTATTGTTGATATTTTTAAATCTTATGGTTTAACTATATTTGGACCTACTCAAAAGGCCGCTCAATTAGAGGGTTCTAAGGTTTATATGAAAAATTTTCTTGCAAGATATAATATACCTACTGCTGCATATATAGAAAGTGATTCTATAGAAGATTTATATAAATTTACAGATACTCTTCAAACTCCAATCGTTGTAAAAGCAGATGGTCTTTGTGGTGGTAAAGGTGTGATAATAGCGCAAAGCCATGATGAAGCAAAAAAAGCTATTGGTGAGATGCTAAGCGGTAAAAGTTTTGGTGATGCAGGTAAAAATGTTAT
>Ga0256827_10000706_pt1 | contig 20939 bp, 16 predicted proteins | sample CV84metaG_FD_185977 | JGI IMG/M metagenome (GOLD analysis project Ga0256827, IMG submission 185977) | Hydrothermal vent microbial communities from East Pacific Rise, Pacific Ocean - CV84 | ecosystem: Environmental > Aquatic > Marine > Hydrothermal vents | place: Pacific Ocean: East Pacific Rise... | reverse complement strand
GTACGTTTTGCCGAGTTTGGTACTGTTTATCGTTACGAGCAAAGTGGCGAGCTTCACGGATTAACAAGAGTGCGTGGTTTTACTCAAGACGATGCTCATATTTTTTGTACTCCTGACCAATTAAAAGAAGAGTTTATTAAAGTTATTGATATTGTACTTTATATTTTCAAAACATTAGATTTCGATAATTTTGTAACACAAATATCTTTACGTGATAAAGAGGATAGAAGCAAGTATATTGGCTCTGACGAGAATTGGGAAAAAGCCGAAGCTGCTATTATTGAGGCAACAAAAGAAAAAGGATTAGAAACTGTTGTTGAGTATGGCGAGGCTGCTTTTTATGGTCCAAAGCTCGACTTTATGGTAAAAGATGCACTTGGCAGAAGCTGGCAACTTGGTACAATTCAGGTTGATTATAATTTACCTGAGCGTTTCGAGTTAGAGTATAAAGGAAGCGATAATCAGATGCATCGTCCTGTAATGATACACCGTGCGCCGTTTGGCTCAATGGAGAGATTTGTTGCAGTACTTATTGAACACACTGCTGGTAAATTTCCATTATGGTTAACACCTGAGCAAGCAGTTATACTTCCTGTTAGTGAGAAATATAACGAATATGCAAAAAAAGTTTCAAATTTGTTAAATAATTACGATATTCGCACATCGGTTGATGATAGAAATGAAAAAATTGGCCGTAAAATTCGTGATAACGAGTTGAAACGAATACCGTTTATGCTTATTGTAGGAGACAAAGAAATTGAAACAAATTCGGTTTCTGTTCGTAAGCAAGGCGAAGGAGATAAGGGAACTTTAAAAATTGAGGAGTTTGCCAATCTCGTAAACGATGAAATAAAGAAATTGTTAGGCAACTAACATACTAATAAATATAAGTTTAATTAAAGATAGGAGGGCTTAAAAATAGCTATTAAAAGAAGACGCAAGCCGATTGATAGAAAGAATGATTTAAAGTACAAGTACAAAATAAATCAGTATATCAGGGCGCGAGAAGTAAGAGTTGTAGGTGATAACGTTGAACCAGACGTTTACACTATTGAAAGGGCACGTATGATGGCGGCAGAGCAAGAATTAGATTTGGTTGAAATATCACCGAAGGCAGATCCGCCAATTTGCCGTATTGTAGATTTTCAGAAATTTCTTTATCAATTGAAGAAAAAACAAAAAGACCAAAAAAGCAAAGCAACAAAAGTTGTTGTAAAGGAAATTCGTTTTGGTCCAAATACTGATGATCACGATTATAATTTTAAACTAAATCACGCAAAAAAATTCTTGCAAGATGGTGCGAAAGTTAAAGCATATGTATTTTTTAAAGGTCGAACTATATTATTTAAAGATAAAGGCGAAATTTTGCTTTATAGATTTGCTCAAGATTTAGAGGAATTTGGAAAAGTTGAACAAATGCCAAAATTAGAAGGTAAGAGAATGATAATGATGTTTTCTCCAAAAATGCCATCTAAGGGTGGTACACCAAAAAAGAATTAATAAATTTATTATATTAAATAAAAAAGGGGCATAAGCCCCTTTTTTATTTAGAGCTATATTCTTTTACAAATCGTCTTATTAGAGCCCATTCTTTTAGCATATCTTTTGCTTCTTGAGCAGGATACCCTAACATTACTTTTCCAGCAGATACATCGTTCATAATACCTGTTCCGGCACCAACTTTAGCTCCAGTATGCAAAGTGCATTGTTCCTTTATTGAAACTCCGCCACCAACCATTACACCGTCTTCTAATACTGCTCCTCCTGCAATACCCGTAGTACCGGCAATAATACAAGAACGACCAATGTTACAGTTATGTGCAATTTGTACCAGATTGTCAATTTTTGTACCATCACCAATTATTGTTGAACTAAATTTACCTCTATCAACGCAAGTGTTTGCTCCAATTTCTACAGCATTTCCAATAACAACATTTCCAATTTGTGGTATTTTTACAAGACTTCTTCCATCTTCGCTAGGGCGAAAACCAAAACCATCAGCACCAATACTAACATTAGAATGTATAATGCACATTGCTCCAATAATTGTTCGTTCTCTTATAGATGTATTTGACCAAATAATAGTTCCTTGACCTATTTCAGAATCATCTAATATAGTTGTATTAGGATATACTGTAACACCATCGGCGAGAATTACGTTTTTTCCAATATAACAATTTGCACCAATACTACAACCATTACCTATTTTAGCAGTTTCGTCAATTATTGCAGAAGGATGTGTTTCAAATTTTGGATAACCAGGGTCGAAAGCAGATAATATTTGAGCCATAGCAAGTTCTGCATTTTTTACTTTAATAAAAGCTCTATTTTCTTGAGGTTTAGCATCTATTTTTTCATCAATAAGTGCAACACTTGCTTTTGAATTATCCCAAATTTTGACATATTTTCTGTTGATTATAAAGCTAATTTGGTTTTCATTAGCTTTTTCAAGCTGTTCTGCTCCGGTTATTTTATTTGTAGTGTTACCAATTATTTCTCCATTAACAATATTGGCAAGTTCTTCTATGGTAAATGATTTCATTATTTTTAATTTTTCTGTAAAAGTAATAAAAAAATTATGAGTTAAGTAACCTAACAATTTCATCAGAGTTCTTAACAGAAAGTATTTTTCCGTTGATATTACATAGTAATTGAGGTTTTCCTTTTATAAATTTTTTATTTAAGAAATAAATAGAAAACTTTTTACCTTTATGTATGCCGAATAATGAAGTTTGATTCATTTTACTCATTATTCCTTTACCGTATATATAATTTTTTATCTTGCTTAAATCTTTCATTATTTATTAACGAAACGACAGTATTAAAAATTATATTGAACCATAAATTGTACCCTATCGGCATAACCATCTTGCGAAAGATAATCTTTACGATATGCCCCAACATATTCAATTGCTATTGACAAACTATTTACAGGATACCAATAAAGGTTAACCAACCCCCAATAGCCTTCCATAAAATCATCAACATTATCTAATACATTGTTTTGAACATAAACTCCACCTGCTACAATTGTAGAGCTTAAAGTTTTCTTTTTATTCCAATAATGGTCGTAACCAAAAAAACCTCCATAAGTAGGTAAAAGCTCTATTTTATTATCTCCGGTAGGAACTGCGTCCCAATTTCGTCCTTCAAATCCAACTAAGTATCTGGCTATACCTTTTCCGGCAGTACCTTGTATGTGAATCTTGTCTCTATCAAACACTGTTATACTAGAAGAAACAGATACTCCATAACCTGGTTCGTAAAATAAAGAACTATCGATTAAATCTTTATATCTGATTGTACGATAAACACAAGATAATTGAAAATGAAACTTTTCCGAATCATATCTGTATCTAGTAGTAAAATCAGGCATATTTTGGTTTGTTGTGGAAATTGTAGTGTCGATATTATAATTGTGGGTATAATCTAAAGAAGGACCTTCAGCCGAGAAACTTAATGAATTATTCTTGCCTAGTATGGCATTGTATCTAATCATTGTTGGTCTTGCCCATATTCCAGTTGGAGGTCCATCATAATCAGTCATATTTGGCCACATATCTTCATCAGAAAAGTTAGACCAAGTTTGCCCGAAATCCCATTTGTTGATACTAATTAATGCGTGTCGTAATCTTAAAGCACCTGTTCCACTTACAAAATCGCCCTCAATGTATGTTTTTATAACACCAATTTTTGTATTGTGTTTACTTTTCATTCTAATTCTTGTTTGAAAAGCATTAAAATTTAAGTATGGCTCTTTATATAAATTATCACCAACAGGAACTTCTGTAATATTTAATGCAGGATATGCGTTATTTATTCCCGCAAAATCGTAATACATTATTGTATTTACATAACCACTGAACACAAAACTATTTTTGGGCTCTCCATTCAATGTATCTTTAGAATTGAATGTTAATGTTTGAGAGTTACTAATAATAGAAATGCTTAAAGCAAATATAAAAATGATTATACGCATACAATATTGATATTTTGTGGATTATTACATATTTTATGCTTAATTTATTCAACTATTAAAATTATAATAACAGTTAATAAAACAGTCATTATCAACGTTAAACTAATGTGTTGATAATATATTATTTATACAATTTATTTATGCATAAATAAATAATCCATTGTTCTTATTTAAATAACTATTCAGCTTTTTTAATTTTTATTGCTGTAAAAGTTTGTTTTCTAAAATTGTTAACCTTTAAATTAAAATAAAAAATATTATTTTCTGAGTATTCTCCAATTTGTGAAATTTGTTCATCAGATAATTTAACTTTCATTTTACCTGTCTTATCTTTTATAATATAAAAATTATCTTCAGCCTTCTCAACAATACTAGCTTTAAGCAAAACTTGATAATCTTGATTAGATATTTTTTCTATGTTCGCCATAGTCTTATTAATATCAAATTTTAAAGGTTTCTTTTCATTATTGTTTGTTTGAGCATTAACTGCAAAGTTAAAAATAATTGTAAGTGCGAATAAAATTAATAATAATCTCATAATATTTATATTTAAATGTTAATTACTTATTTTTAGCATTTTCTTTTTCTTCCTCTGAAATCCAACCACCACCAATGGCTTTGTATAATTTCATATATGAATTATACAATTCTTGCTTTGTTTGAGAAAGGTTTAATTCAGACTCAAATGCCTGACGTTGAGTCTCTAACACCTCAAGGTAACTAGTAACACCTTTATCGTATCTTTGTTGAGATAGTTGCATAGCATTATTTGCAGCATCAAAATGATTTTGTCTCGATTTTATTTCTTCTCTATAAGTTTGTATATCTATAAGAGCATCTTCAACCTCTTTAAAAGCTAATAAAATAGTTTTTCTATATTTATATAATGCTTCTTCTGTTTTAGCTTTTTGAATTTGAACTCTACGTTTATTTTTGTTGAAATTGAAAATAGGTCCTAATAAACCTGCACCAATATTCCAAGCTGCTCCATTTGAGATAAATGTACTTAAGTCGTTACTTGCTCCGCCTAAGAAACCTGATAATGAAATAGATGGAAAACGCATTGCAATAGCTGCACTAATTTGTTCGTTTTGTGCTTTTAAGTTCATTTCAGCTTGTAATACATCGGGTCTTCTTTCGATTAACTCTGAGGGTAGCCCATTTGGAATAGTTTGAGGTACGGTTTCGTCAAAAATATTCTTTTTAGAAATAATTTCTCCAGGATTTTTACCAATTAAAACACTTAATGTATTTTCAGTTTTATACACCAATCTTTGGTATACAGGTATAGAACCTTCAGCAATAGCTTTCTGCATTTGAGCCTGATTTAAATCTATTTCAGGAGCATATCCAACATCAAATCGTTGTTGTATTATTTTAAGATATTCATTTCTAGATGCTAATGTTTTTTTCGATATTTCAAGACGCGATTTGTAATCTAGCAATAAGAAATAATTTCTTATTATTTCTGTTATTAGTGAAATTTGTAATGTTCTCATACCGAATTCTGTGGCTAAATATTCGGCTTTAGCCGCATCGTTTAAACTACGATATTTGCCCCAAAAATCAATTTCCCAAGCCATATTAACACCAGCCGAAAAGTTATTAGCTTCACTTGGTAAACGAAAACCGCCGTAATTTCCTCTCGAGGAATTTGCTTGCACCCCGAATTTAGGAAACATATCCGCTTTTACATAACCAATATTATAACGAGCTTGCTCAACTCTTTTTGCCATTGATAATACATCAAGACTACTATCTAAAGCATATTTTACTAAAGTATCTAAATTAGAGTCGTTGAACATTGTCCACCATTCATAGCCACCAATAGAATCATTATTAGCCGTAAAACGATATTTTTCTGCGGTTACAACTTCAGGTCTTTTATATTTAGGACCTAATTTGCAACTTGTTGCCAATATGCTTATAGAAAGCACAATTAGTATATATTTTGTATATCTCATTTTATAATTATTTTATTCTGCATTTTCTAATTCTGCTTGTTTGTCTCTTTTTTTCTCGTAACCAAATAATTTACCTATTGCTACAAATAACATAGGATACATAAATACTCCTAATAATGTAGCTACACCCATTCCTCCAAGTAGAGCCATACCCATAACTTTACGTGCAAGTGCTCCTGAACCAGATGCTATAACAAGAGGGAAAACCCCAAGTATAAACGAGAATGCTGTCATTAAAATAGGTCTAAATCTTGATTTTGCAGCTTTTGTAGCGGCTTCAAATAGAGATAACCCTGATTTAAATTCTTCGTTTGCAAATTCAACAATAAGAATTGCATTTTTGGCTGCCATACCTATTAGCATTACAAATGAGACTTGTGCAAAAATATTATTTTCGAATACAGGACTTGCCAAACGAGCAATCCAAAGAAATAAAAATGCACCAAAAATAGCAAAAGGTGTTCCTAATAAAATACTAAGAGGTAACGACCAACTTTCGTATTGTGCTGCAAGAATTAAGAAAACAAATATAAGTGAGAAAGTCATTATTACTCCAAGCGAGCCTGAAGCTTTCTTTTCTTGGAAAGACATTGCATTCCATGCATATCCCATATCAGCAGGAAGAACTTTGGTAGCAACTTCTTCAAGTGCATTCATTGCTTCCTCTGAAGTATATCCAGGTGCAGGACCACCAGTAACTTCAGCTGAACGATATAAATTAAAACGTGTTGTAAACTCAGGTCCTGTAACAGGTTTTATATCAACTACAGTAGCTAACGGAACCATATCTCCTTTGTTATTTTTTATAAAGAAATTATTGATATCACTTTCTTTACTTCTATACTCTGGTTCTGCTTGTATATAAGTTTTATACAATCGTCCAAATCTGGTAAAATCATTAACGTACGAACCTCCCATAAATGCTCCTACAGTTGAGTATAGATCATTAAGGTTAATTCCTAATTTTAATGCCTTTTCTTTGTCAATATCCATATAGCGTTGTGGAACACTTGCTTGGAAAGTAGAAAAAGCTCTAGCAATTTCAGGTCTTGCGTTAGCTGCTTGAATAAATTTTGCTAAATTTTCAGATAGGTATTGTGGTGTTTTACCGGCTCTATCTTGTATCATTATACTAAAACCAGAGCCATTTCCTAGTCCGGGAATAGCTGGTGGTCCAAAAGCAAATGCCTGAGCACCTTTAACTTCTACAGATAACTCTTTATTAATTTCGTCAATTAATTGTTTTGCTGTTTTTTCTCGGTCATTCCAATTTTGAAGACTAATAAATGCGAAACCTGTATTTGATGCCATTGCATTTGATAACAGAGAGTATCCTGTTGCATTAGTAATGTATTTAACTTCGGGATGACGTAAAGCTATTTTTTCAATTTTATTTGCAATGACATCCGTTCTTTGTAATGATGCTGCATCAGGTAACTGGTAATTTATAAAAAAATACCCCATATCTTCTTCAGGTATAAACCCTCCAGGAACTAATTTCCCAAATATAGCAGCTCCTGCAGTCAATATTAAAATAAAAACAATTCCTCGTTTTATTTTTCTTGTCATTACGCTTGTGTATGACATATATGAGTCAGTTGTTTTACCCATCCATTTATTAAATTTTCCGAAAAACCAACCTAGAGGTCCTTTGTAAGTAGTAGGTTTTTTTAATAAAAGTGATGCTAAAGCAGGACTTAATGTTAAAGCATTTACTGATGAAACAATAACTGAAACAACAATTGTTATTGCAAATTGCTGATAAAGCATACCTGTAATTCCGGCCATACCTGCAACAGGTATAAATACAGCAACTAAAACAAGGGTAGTTGCTATTACAGGAGCTGTAACATCTCGCATTGCTTTTAATGTTGCTTCTTTAGAATTCATACCTTTCTCAATATTCACTTGTACAGCTTCAACAACAACAATTGCATCGTCAACAACTATACCTATTGCCAGAACTAAACCCAAAAGAGAAAGTACATTTATTGTAAATCCTAACATAGGGAAGAAAATAAATGCTCCTACCAAAGAAACAGGTATTGCCAATGTGGGAATTAAAGTAGCTCGCCAATCTTGAATAAATATAAATACCACTAATATTACAAGGAATAATGCTTCTAATAACGTAATTACAATATCCCTAATACCTGCAGTAATTGGAGCGACGGTATCTATTGACACGGTATATTTCATTGATTCAGGGAAATCTTTTTTTATGATTTCCATTTCTTTTAAGATGTTATCTTTTAGTTGTACAGCATTTGCTCCGGGTGCTTGGTATAGAGCAATAATAGAACAAGTTTCTTTGTTAAATCTAGTATACGCATTGTATGATTCTACCCCTAACTTAATTTCAGCTATATCTCTTAATTTTATTTGAGAACCGTCAGGGTTATTTCTAATAATTATGTTACCAAATGCTTCAGGAGAGTTAAATCTTTCAGGCATTCTTACTGTGTATGTAAATTCAGTTCCTGCAGGTGCTGGCTCGGCACCAAATTTACCTCCGGGCACAATAGTATTTTGACTATTTATTGCATTTTTAATTTCATTTATGGTTAATCCCATTTTTGAAATTCTATCAGGTTTTATCCAAATTCTCATTGAATAATCTGATGCTCCAAGAATATTAACGTCACCAATACCTTTAATACGTGCTAATTTATCTTTTATATTTATTAAGGCATAATTACCTAAGAAATCTTGGTCGTATTTGTTACCATCAGAAGTTAATGTGATAAGCATTAAAGTACTTGGGAGAGTCTTTTTTGTTGTTACTCCTAATTTAGTTACCTCAGGTGGTAATTTAGCTGTAGCCGCAGAAACTTTGTTCTGTGCTAATACTGTATTCATATCAGGGTCAGTACCAACTGCAAATGAAATTTGAATATTCATTGTTCCATCGTTTGCATTGGTCGATTTCATATAAATCATATTATCAACACCATTAATTTCTTGTTCTAATGGAGTAGCAACAGACTCTTCTACGTTAAGTGCATTTGCTCCTGTATATGAAGCTTTTACCTGTACTATTGGTGGCGTTAAATTAGGATATTGCTCTATTGGCAATCCTAAAAGACTTATTGTACCCACAATAACAATAATAATGGCTATTACCATTGCTACAATTGGTCTTCTTACAAAAAAATTTCCTTTACTTTCTGACATAATTATGTTTTTTTATAGCAAAAAACTATGATATTTTATTTCTCAAATTTAATTTGTGGAAAAACTTTACTTTCAAATATAGTATCTACCGGATTTATTAACATACCATTTCTAACTTTTTGTAAAGCATCAATAACTATTCTATCACCTGTATTTAAGCCATTAGATATTGCTGCTAAATCACCGGCTTTATATCGAACTTCGACAGGTCTAGAAACAACTTTATTACTATCGTTTACAACCAAAACAGACATTTGTCCTTGTAATTCAATTAAACATCTTTGAGGTATAATAATAGCATCTTTTATTTCATCTGTTTGAACTTTTACTTTAGAGTATAAACCTGGTCTTAATAATCCATCAGGATTTGGAAATGATGCTTGTACCATAATGGAGCCTGTAGTTTCGTCAATATTTCTGTCTATAAAATCGATACTTCCATCATGATTATATATTTCACCATCAGCTAATTGTAGTTTTACAATAGATTTTTTTATTTTTTTGTTTGATGTAGTGTCATTTACTTTTTCTATATGACGTTTTGCAAACTTAATGTATTCTGATTCTGTTACAAAAAATTTAACTTTAACACTATCTGTTTCTGATACAGTATTTAATATCACAGGATTTGGCTCACGACCAACAAATTCGCCTACATTTGCATTTGTTTTACCAATAACTCCATCAATAGGTGATAACACTTTTGTGTAACTTAAGTCAATATTTGAAGATTTTAGGTTTGCTCTTGCAGCATTTAAATTCGCAACAGCAGCATCGTAAGCTGCTTGCGCAGCGTCTAATTCACTCTTACTAACCGCATTAGTAGCTGCTAACGGTTTTATTCTATCTAAATCGGCTTTTGCTTTAGATAATTGCGTTTGTGCAGCTGTTACTTGACTTTTTTGTGCGTTTGTTGCGGCTGCCAATGATTGTGGGTCAATTGTATAAAGTAACTGACCTTTTTTAACTTTAGTACCTTCTTTAAAATCAATGCTTTCAAGAAAGCCTTCAACTCTTGCACGAATTGGAATGTCTTTTTTACCATACATATTTCCTACATACTCGCTAAAAACAGGTACGTCGTGTTGTAAAACTTTTATTGTTGGTATTTTTTGAATTTGTTGTTGTTTTGGTTGTTCGTTACTACACGAAAACATTGTAGCGGCTAATACAACAGATGCTATAGCTATTGTTAGTCTATTCTTTATCATTATATTGTTATTTAAATTAATTTTAAATTATATGCAAATTTAATTAAATAAGTCATATATACATATAAATTACTACCTTTTTTATGCTTTATTGCCATATTTGTTTCAAAGGATTCGTAGAAATATATGTATAATATTATATGTTAATTAATTATTTAATTCTTTTCCAAATCTATAACTTATGCCTATTCCTATATTTACTGCACTAATGCTGTAATCTTTTGTGTCATAAGTTTTATTAAATGAATCAGATGAATATGTAACTGTTTCTTCTGACCATTCTTCTAGTATTTTACCGTCATACTCAATGTGTAGAGATAAACCTAAATGTTCATCAATAAAATTCCATTGAAAATTAATTCCGGGAGTGTATTCAATAGTAGCAAAACCTGTTATTGTTTTTTTTCTAGTATATGTTTTATTATTTTTGAAATATGTTATTTCCTCAATAGGTGATGTAAAAACTCCTGCTCCTAAAAAAATATATGGTTCTATATTAAATTTACCTTTAATTTTGAAATTATGACTGACTCCTATTTGAAATCCAATATAACGATATGTATAAAGTGATTGCATTATCATATTACTATCACTAATACCTAAGCTTTTTGATATCCCTTCTTTGTAAGCATCAATATTTCGTATGTACTCAGAGTAATTTACTTTAAAACCAAAACCCCAATCTGTTTTAGTATATATCTTAAAGTCTAAACTACCTCCACTTGCGTAATTAACAAAACCGGCTGATGGATTTTCAATATCTGTTTCTATTATATCTCCAAATAAAATTGGAGTATAAGCTTTTAGCCCTATTTGAAAGGTTTGTGCATTAATTATTGAAGTAATAAAAAATGCAATGATAAAAAGATATTTTTTCATAATTTCACGCTTTTATGTTATTGAAAAATAAATTATTTAAAATCATTCAAAATTACGAACAATAAATAATATATCATTGACACATGTGTCAAATAAGAACTATTAAAATTAATTTTTAAAAAAAATATATTGTTAATCGTTTCGTTTAGAGCCTAATAGAAGTGTAAAGTCATTAACTACTTCTGTAAAAATTGTAGAAAATAATGTTGATTCATTTCTTGATTGATATGAAATGTTAAATCTTGTATTTAAAACATCAATAAAAAGCAAAAAAACTTTTTTACCATCTTCTTTGGAAATATTTAAGTTAAAGAAATTAATAAACCAATCTAGTATTCCTGTACAATAGCTCATGTTATGACCTTCTAAATATGCATCGTTATATTTACGAATTTCCCTATTATTAAATAATTGTGTATGAAATTTCATACCAATATTAAATCTTTCCATAGCTTTAATGATACCGTTAGTTAAATCAGATTTATTAGATATTGCAAATTTTCCAAATTTTTCTATCTCTTTTGTATGAAAATCTATTAATAAATCAAAGAAAAATTCTTTACTATCAAAATAATAATTAAATGAAGTTCTAGACAAACCAGAGATTCTACCAAGTTCTTTAATGCTAAAGTTATTAGGTCCTACTTCTGCAAAATATTTATAGCCTTCGTTAACCCATTTATTATATGATTTAGTCTGTTTAGTATTCATTTTGAAAATTATTTAGGAGGAATAGCAAATTCTATTTTTAATTCTATTGCAGTGTCTAATATAAATTCTATTAGCTCGTGTTTCTCTTTCATTTCTATTTCCCAATCGTTAGTAACAAAAAAAACATATACAAGCATTTCTATTCCATATGTTGAAAAATTATTTACATATACCATATAAAAGTCTTTTCTTGTAATGTCTGAATTTGCTATATATTCTTTAGTTTTTTCAATTAGGTTATTTATTTTATCTGTTGGAGTACCGAAATTTATAACAAATTTACCATTGTATCTTCTGTATTTTCTACGTCCCATATTATCAATACTATTATCAGCTAATTTACTGTTTGGTATAACTAACACAGAATTGTGAAATGTTCGTATCTTTGTAGTTCTAAGTCCAACTTCTTCAACTGTACCACTAATATTGTCTGAAACTATATAGTCTCCAACAGAAAATTGTTTATCGGCAAAAATCATAAGAGAGCCAAAGAAATTTTTAATTGTATCTTGAGCTCCTAAAGCTATAGCAAACCCTCCAATAGATAATCCTGCAAGTACATTTACTAGGTTAAAGTCTAGAGCCTTAATAAGGAATAATAAACTTGTAATAAAAATGATTGTTTTAACAATTAAAGTCATAAAAATTATTAATCCTTGTGTACTTGTAGCTATAGTTTCTTTTGTGAAGCGAAATTTTATAAAATCTACCAAATAAATACTGACTAATGTGTTTTGAAAGATTATGAAAACATTTACAAATTTATGTAATAAGTTAGATAAATCCATATTTACTCCAAATGAAGGAATATATGTTCTTGTTATATACCAAAATATTATTAGTGTCGATGTTTTTATTATTTTATAAATAATCTTTTTGTATCTGCTATTTTTAAGAATTTGCAAAATAATATATTTAACTATATATAAATTAATCACGTATATCGCTAGCCAGATAATAAAGAAATACAGGAACATATATATTTGCCAAAGTTTTATATTGTAAAAAACAATATTATCCTTGTTAATACCTGCTAATTTTTTAAAATTATCTGCAAAACTAAATATCTGTTCTGCGTCTTCACTATACATATCTTTATGGACACTATTTATAAGTTTTGATGTAATACGAGAATATAACCATTTATCTCCTATCTTTTCTAAAAATAGTTTTGGGTAATTAATATTGGGATAATAAATATGTTTATTGGTTAGTGTGTCAATAAAATTAGTATCTTTAGAAAGTTGTTCTATGTTAAAAACAAAACCATTAGCTCCTAAATATATTTGTTTTAATTTTATAGCTAAATCTTCAGCAAACAAGGTATCTTCATCAGAAAAATTTATTGTTTTTGCGGCTAAATCGGGGCGAAATATCGAATCATCAAGAAATAGTAAATGACTTACTATTGTATTATATGGGGTTGACAAATTAACATCAAAAATATTTTTACTATTTGATTCTTTTTCTGAACCAACATTGCTCTCTTTTTTTAAATTATTGATTTTAACTTGTTTGTGATTAAAACTATTTTTGTTTATTATACTTTTTAATTCAGAATTAAAATTGTTGTCCTTTTTAATTTTAAGATAATAACTACTGTATATTGAGTCGATGAATTCTGATGTCTCTTGTGAATATTGCCATTTACCATCTTTTCTAGATAAATATATTTCAGGCATATCTGAAAATAAAACATATTTTCGTCTATTAACTATAGACCATCTTTTGTCTAGTATTTCGTCAACATTAATTTTATGTTTTAGTAATATGTCTTTTAATTTTACTGCTAATGCTTTTTTTTCAGTTCTTGTATAGTTGCCGCCAATTGTATATGACGAAATTGTAGGATTGTAATTCTGTCTTTCTAAAAAGTATAAGTGAGATTTAACAGTTTGCTTTGGTGTTAAGTCTGAGTACTCCCATTTATCTTGAGCAAATATAAAACTATTTACTAATAGTAATATAATTACTAATGCTCGATTATATTTAATTTTCTTCATACTTATCTTTATCTTATTAATGACAAATATAAAGATAAAAACTATTTATTATAACAACTTATTCTTATAATGTAAACTATCGCCCCATTCGCCATAGCCTATTTCGCTTCCTGCAATTGTTATTCTTGCCTCTAAACAATTTTTGCAATCGCTTGCTTCTTCGTCGGTGCAAGGTTTGTTTTGGTATAAACTGTAATCGTCGCGATACATTCCCGGTGTTATATTTGGCATAATTATATTTGCTCCAATTTTCATTGCTTTTTCTCTACCAAGCGGGTCGATAGCTTGTAATGCTGTTGCGGCTGCAATGTTTATGTCAGGCATTATTAATCGTAAAATGGCAATCATTTTTAGAGTTAGTGTAAATCGTTCTTTTAAAGGCATTAGTTCGTTTCTATATTGATACAATGGAGTGTCTTCGTGCTCAATATATGGTCCCATTCCGCACATATCAATATCTAAATCTTTCATAAAAAGTAGGTCGCTTGCTAAATCTTCATAGGTTTGAAAAGGCAAACCAACCATTACTCCTGTTCCTGTTTGGTAGCCCACTTTTTTAAGCGATTTTAGGCACTCAATACGTTCTTCAAAATTATGTTTATCGTTTTTGGGGTGTATCTTATAATACAAACCTTTATTAGATGATTCTATTCGTAACAAATATCTGTGAGCTCCTGCATTAAACCATTTTTTATATGTTTCTTCGGTTTGTTCGCCAAGCGATATTGTAATGCCAAGCTCATTGTTTGAAACTTTTTTAATTTCTTTTAAAAGATTGGTTATTCTATTTGTAAAGTAATCACTTTTAAGCTCTCCTGATTGTAAAACAACAGAACCGTAATCTTCTTTATAAGCAAATTTTGCTGCATCAATAATTTCTTTGTCAGATAAATTATATTTCTCAAAATTTGTGTTTGATTTTCGTATTCCACAGTAAAAACAATCTTTTTCACAGATATTTGAGAACTCAATTAAACCTCTGTAATATACCTTATTGCCAACAGTGTTTATTTTTGCTTCGTTAGCTTTTTCGAAAAGTTTAATAGTATCTTTTTTATCTGCTTTTAAAAGTGATATTATATCAGCTTTGCTGAGTGCTTTTTTATTTAATATGTTTTCAATCATATATTGTGTATTTCGTTCATCTGTTGGTTATTCATTTTTTTGAATATCCAACAGACGAACAAGGAATGTCCAATTATCAACAATCAATCTCCCTGTTCCTCTTCTCCAAGAGGGAACGCTTATTTTAAATAAGATGCTATCTTTTTTGATAGTATCTTTAATATTTTAGATTCCTCGCTTTGCTCAGAATGACAAAATTATTTGGGTTTTATGCGAAACTTAAACCCGAAGTTGTCATACTGAGCGACGCGAAGTATCTTATTCTTCTGTTGGTTATTCCTCCTGCCTACCGGTAGGCAAGGTGCTCTTCGGTTGATTATTCAATTATTTTTTGAATATCAAACAGACGAACACGGAATAACCAATCATCAATTATCTTTTGAAACTCTAAATGGTTCAATTACTCTATCAAAAATACCCGTCACATAAGCTATTGTCATTCCATAATTACTTACTTGTATTCCTTTTTTTATAGCAGGTTTAAGTCTGTTATTAAGCTGTTTTTGTGTAACAACACAACCGCCACATTGAATAATTAAAGCATACTCCTCAATAGGTTTAGGAAATTTTGTTAATCCTGATGCAAAGTCAAATTCTAATTCTTTACCTGTAAATTCTTTTAACCATTTAGGGAGTTTAAATCTTCCAATATCTTCGCAACTTACCTGATGTGTACACGATTCTAACATAAGAATTTTATCGCCATCGTTAAGTTTTGAAATGTGCGGTGTTCCTTCAATATATTTATTGAAATTACCTCGATATCGAGCAAGCGTAATACTAAAACTTGTAAGTAAAATATCGTTAGGAATAATTTCTGATACCATCGTAAAGGCCTGACTGTCGGTAACTGCAAGAGCAGGTTTTATGCCAAGTTTTAAAAAATTTTCAATCTCGGTTTCTTTAACAGTAACACAAATACAATCGTTATCCAAAACATCACGAATTGCCATAACTTGCGGTAAAATCATACGTCCGTCAGGTGCTTCTGAGTCGATTGGAGTAATTAGTAAAACTACATCTTTTGGTTTTACAATTCCCTTAAACAATGATTTTTGTTGATATACATTTTCTGGCATATCGGTTTTTATAAGCTCAATTAAATGCTCAATACTTTCGTGGTCGTTTATACTTATATCGACAATATTTGATTTTGTAAAAGCTCTAACTTTTTGAGCCATTTCTTCGGTTAAAGGTTCAATATCCGACTTGCTATGAACAACAATAAATGGTACGTCGTATTCATTAAATTCTTTTATTATTTCGTGTTCATACGTATCGCAAGTGTTTTTCGAAACCATTAAAATTGCAAAATCAACCTGAGGTATTACACTCAAACTTTTATCAATTCTAAGTTTTCCTAAATCGCCTTCGTCGTCAATACCGGCGGTATCGGTAATAATTACAGGTCCAATACCGAAAATTTCTATCGATTTTTTTACAGGGTCGGTTGTTGTACCTGCTTGCTCCGATACAATTGCAACTTCTTGTCCTGTTATAGCATTTATTAACGAACTTTTACCAAGATTTCGCCTTCCGAAAATTCCTATATGTGGTTTTAAATCTTTTCCTTTCATATTAATAGATAATTAGATATGAGACATTAGATTTTGAGACTTTAATAATACAAGTCTCGTTGTCCTTGTTTAATTTTTTCTATTCTGTTTTTTACAGATGCAATTAATTTATCATTGCGTAAAGCCGACAAGTTTTTTTCGATTGCACGCCAGCCTTTTTCGGCAGTAATTGGAGTTGCGTAGTCCTCAATATATTCGGCCAAAGTTAGCACAGCATTTGGTGTACATTTTGTTTTAATAAATCCGGGAACTGAAAACTCCATAAAATGTTCGCCTGTTCTGCCTAAACGGTAACACGCAGTACAAAACGACGGTAACATATCGTTGTCTAAAAGTTCGTCAATAACTTCGCTAAGCGAGCGGTCGTCGTTAACTTTAAACTGTTCTTTGTTAAGGTTTTGTTCTTTTTCGTTTAAGTTTAATGAATAGCTACCCAACTCAATTTTTGTTCCTCCATCAATTTGTGATACTCCAAAATGTATTACTTCGTTTCTAATTCTTGCACTTTCGCGAGCTGTTAAAATTAAACCGGTATAAGGTACAGCAAGTCGTAAAATTGCTATTAATCGAGAGAAATCATCATCATTAACAAAATATTTTTGCTCTAAATTTGATTTCGAAAAATCTTGAATTCGAGGAAACGAAATTGTGTGAGGTCCAATATTATAGCAAGCCTCTAAATGGTTTGTATGACGCACCATTGCTAAAACCTCGAAACGCCAGTCGTAAAGCCCAAATAAGGCACCAATTCCAACATCATCGAGACCAACATCTTGTGCAGTGTCTAAGGCTGTTAGGCGGTAATCGTAATCCGACTTTTTGCCTGATAAATGATATTTAGCATAAGCCTCTTTGTTATAAGTTTCTTGAAAAATTTGATATGTACCAATACCTGCATCTTTAACTTTGGTAAAGCCTTCGGCAGTAAGTGGCGCAGCGTTAATATTTACGCGACGAATTTCGCCGTTTCCTTTTTTTACACTGTATGCAGTTTTTACCGAATGTGCAATGAAATCGGCATCGTACTCGTTATGTTCGCCGTAAACTAATATTAAACGTTTTTGTCCGGTTTCTTCGAGTGCTGTTATTTCGTTAATTAATTCTTGGTCGTTTAAGGTTTTTCGAACGGCCTCTTTATTTGATGCTCTAAAACCGCAGTATGTACAGTTGTTTTTACATTTATTACCAACATAAAGAGGTGCAAAAAGTACTATTCTATTTCCGTAAACTTTTGTTTTGAGTTCGCGTGCACCTTGTTTTATTTCCTCGATTAACTCTGGCGAATCTGCATTAATTAAAACTGCTGTTTCTTCTAAGTTTAGGCGGTTTTTTGCTAGTGATTTTGCGATTACTTCGCGTACTCGTTCTTTTGTGGGATTTGCGTTATTTATAAAATCCCAAATTTCGTTCGCATCGATGAAAGGCTTGCCTTTTTTGTCTGCTATGTTATATTTTTCCGGAGTGAATTTCATTTTTTTTATTTATGTGTTTAATTGTTGAAGATATTTATTTGTTGCAATAACAGAACTATTTCTGTATCAGCATTTTTATATTTACAGACGAAACCTTGCCTACTTTACCGGCAAAGCTGTTAATTGTGTTAATATCTGATTCGATAATAACACTAATAATATTATAATCTTTTGAGGGCAATGACAGACCTTGTCTGGCAATAATTTCTGATGAGAAATTGCCAAGAATGTTGTTTACATTCTGAATTTCGTTACTATTTTTATCAATAGTAATTAGCGCTGATGCTATTCTTGTTTCCTGTTCCATTAGACTCTTCTTTTGGATTAGAGGCCTCTCCATACCCTTCTCCTTTGGAGAGGGGAAGAAGCTTTATATTTATTTTTATTACTCTAAAAATTAGATATTGTCTTATTTTTAAAGTGTTTTTTTATTTTGTTCGATACCTACGGCATCGGTTTTATATTCATTTGTTTCTATAAATGTATGAACCCTACGGGTTCAGCTCTGTTTTTTTAATGTGTTTCTTTCTTTCTTTCTTTCTTTTCTTTGATACCTTCGACATTGTTTGTTTAATAGTTTGTTTCTATAAGCATATGAACTCTACGGGTTTATAATATTTTATCCAAAAAAAGATTAGATATTTATAATAATATTTCTATTTCTTTTCTACCTGTTATTGGTTGCATATTAAATCTATATCTTTTTATTAATTCGACACACTACGGGGTCGAGTTAATATGTTATTACTTATTCTGCAAATGTTTGAACCCTACGGGTTCTTTGTTAATATTTTATTTTGTTTAAATCGTTTATTTGTTTAGTAATATCGTTATATACAAGTCAATAATCCCGTAGGGATTAAATATTTATAGTTTATATTTCGTTTTATTTTCGATGCCGTAGGTATCGAATGTTTATTTATAAGAACCTTTTTATTTTATTATATTCTTCTGTTGGATATTCCTTGTTCATCTGTTGATTATTCAATTGTTTTTATGAATATCCAACCGACGAGCAAGGAATAATCAATATCCAACAACTAATACCTATTACGCTTACGGTAATGAGTATGAAGTAATTCGTGTGATTTATGACCAAGAGGTTTTTCTAAAAACTCTGAATAAATCTGTGTAATCTCTGGATTTTCGTGAGACATACGAATTGGTTTACTCATATCTTCTTCGTAAATAGCTTTTGTACGTTTTGCTCTAATTTCGGCATTTGTTGGGATTGGTTGACCACCACCACCAATACATCCGCCGGGGCAACCCATAACCTCAATAAAGTGATATGGTGATTTACCTGCTGCAATTTCGTCCATAATAATACGAGCATTCTTAAGACCGTGAGCAACTGCTACGTTTAGGTCAACACCTTCAAGGAAACTCCATTCAGGAAGAGTACCTTCTATTTTTATACTTGCAGCACGAATACCATCAGTACCACGAACAGGTGTAATATTTAGATTTTCGAAAGGAACAGAGCGACCGGTAACTACTGCATAGGCTGTACGCAATGCAGCTTCCATAACACCACCTGTTGCTCCAAAAATAATACCGGCACCAGACGATTCTCCCATAATGCTATCAAAATCAGAATCTTCAAGATTGTTGAAGTCTAAACCTGCTTGCTTAATCATTAAACCAAACTCGCGAGTTGTTAAACCAGCATCAATATCGCGGTAACCGCTATCGTTCATTTCCGGACGATTTGCCTCGTATTTTTTTGCTGCACAAGGCATAATTGCTACACTAACTATGTCTTTTGGAGCGACACCTTTTTTATTTGCATAATATGTTTTTGTTAATGCACCAAACATCTGTTGTGGCGATTTGCAAGTTGATAAATGTCCTAAATGATTAGGGAACATATGTTCGATAAATTTAACCCAACCAGGAGAACAAGACGTAATCATAGGTAGTTTTATTGATTTATCACCATCAACTAATGCGGCTTTAAGTCTTGTAAGTAGCTCGTTTCCTTCTTCAATAATTGTAAGGTCAGCAGAGAAATCAGTATCTAAAACTGAATCTGCACCCATTTTGCGCATTGCAGTAACCATTTTACCAGTTACACGAGTTCCAACTTCGTTTCCAAACATTTCACCAAGTGCTACACGAACTGATGGTGCAGTATTCATAACAACGTGCTTATTAGGGTCTCCAATAGCTTCCCAAACTTCATCGAAGTAACGACGCTCGGTTAATGCTCCGGTAGGACAGCGGTTAACACACTGACCACAGTTAGTACAAACGACCTCGTTAAAAGGTAAATCGGCAAATGTTGAAATTTTCATTTCGTCGCCTTTATGGCTTACCGTTAATGCATTTACGTGCTGTAATTCGGCGCAAGTTCTTACACATCGCTGACAGCGTACACATTTACTATCGTCTTTTTCTATTGACCACGATGATTTATCGACCTTAATGTTTGGTTTTAAAACGCTTAAATATCGATCGCCATCAACATTATATTCGGCAGCAAGGTCTTGTAACTCGCAATTTGTATTACGATAACAGGTAGTACATTGTGTGTTATGCTCCGAAACTAATAGCGAAACTATATCTTTACGTGCATTTCTAACCTTAGCTGTGTTAGTTAATATATCCATACCTTCTTCGGCAGGCACTGCACACGAGGCTTCTAAACGCTCACGACCTTTTACCTCAACAACACATACACGACAGTTTCCTGCAACGCACAAATCTTCGTGATGGCAAAGAGTAGGTATGTTTACATTTATTTTTTTGGCAGCTTCTAAAATAGTCGTTCCTTTTTCGACTTCTATTTTTTGCCCATCTATTATTAAATTTATTTTTGACATCTTTTTTAGTTTTTAGGCC
>Ga0256827_10000705_pt1 | contig 20940 bp, 22 predicted proteins | sample CV84metaG_FD_185977 | JGI IMG/M metagenome (GOLD analysis project Ga0256827, IMG submission 185977) | Hydrothermal vent microbial communities from East Pacific Rise, Pacific Ocean - CV84 | ecosystem: Environmental > Aquatic > Marine > Hydrothermal vents | place: Pacific Ocean: East Pacific Rise... | reverse complement strand
ATCATCCCAATCCCATTTGTCATAAATATTCAAACCTTCAAAGTTCTCTTTTTTACCTTCAAAGATGTTATGCAGTGTATCTAAAAAGAGGCTTTTCCCAAAACGGCGTGGACGAGAGAGAAATGAGTATTGATAATTATTTATAATATCTAGTGCCAAATCTGTTTTATCAATATATAGATAGTTCTTTTCTCTTATTTTTTTAAATGTTTGTATGCCTATAGGAAGTTTTTGCATTGGTATGACTCCTCTCAGTTTATGGTTAAATAGGTGCTTTATAGATAGGGTTATTTTAACATAAATTTCAATTAAATTGAGAGTTGTTTTATATTTTCCTTAAAAATGCTAATAACCCTTCAATAATCTCTTTTGGATTTGGAGGACAACCTTGTATGTGGTGAGTAATGGGTAAATACTTTTCTGCTGGTGCTTTAATGGCATAGGTTTGTTCAAAAGGAGCTTGCATAATGGGGCAATCTCCCATAGAGATAACCCACTTTGGTTCGGGAATTTGCTTATAGGCATCTTGTACATGTGGAGTCATATTGAAAGTCATCACTCCACTTAGAAGCATTACATCTGCGTGGCGTGGGCTAGCAACAAAATAAATGCCCAATCTTTCTAAATTATAATAAGGATTAGAGAGTGCATTACACTCTGCCTCACAAGCATTACAGCTACCACTATCTACCATACGAATTGCTAATGAACCAGCAAATTTCTTCTTGACTTGGTTTTTAATCTCTTTTCGTATTTGTACTATTTCATTGTCGTATTCTGGGTTTTCAGTTAAAATTCCAGAGCGTATTCTTCTGTTCCAAAATGCTATCATAAATCATTTCCTGCATAGCTAAGATCACAACTTTTATTAATGAGTGGAAAATCAGCAATAATATTTCCTGGCATCATCAAGTGAAGTACTTGCCAATTTATAAAACTGGGATCACGCATAAAAAAGCGCTCTATTTTGCCTTCTTTAATCTCTATGGACATATAAGTTTCACCAATAGAACTTTCTGAAAATGCACTATAAACACCATTATTTATGCTATTTAAAGATACTTCTTCGCAGGTTTCAACTGAAAAATTTCGCATCATCTCAATACTATTTTTGACTTCATCCAATCGTACTTTAAATCGGGCAGAAACATCACCACTTGTTTGTCCCTGTATTTTAAACCCATGTGTATGGTAAAAATCATTCTCCCTGCAATCTAGCTTGAGTCCTGATGCACGAGCAATGACACCAACTGCATCATACTTTACAGCCTTTCTTTTTTTAAGAATACCTGTTGTATCAAATCTATCCCAAAGTGAAGGAATATCAATAATCCATGTTTCAAAAAAATTAATAGCCTCTTCTAGTGTATCGAGGTAGTGTTTTAGTGCCTCTGTATCTAGTTTATGCGATTTAAAATCTATAGCACCAAAACCAAAACGGTGTCCTGCTATAGTTAAAAGATGTCGTCTTGCCTCTTCTGAAAGTTTAGAGGCATAAGCCAATGCTGCACCAAAACCCGCATCGTTAGGAATGAATCCAAGATCAGTAAGATGGTGTATCGTACGTTCTAGTTCTAAAAGAAGTGCATGGTATTTTCTGTTGTTTTCTGGGAGTTTACTTTTGGTTGCTTTTAGGACAATATCTCTCCAGCAGAGTTGATAAGCTATACTCTCGTTGCCACTAATACGCTCAATAATAGGTTTAGCTTCAAATAATGTTTTGGTTTCGAGCATCTTCTCTATCCCTCGGTGTTTGTAGAAGTGTCGTACCTCTTGATGAAGAATATCTTCTCCTGCTTGCGAAAATTGGAAATGCCCTGGTTCAATAATACCTGCATGAATGGGTCCTACCGCCACTTCAAAAACTCCATCACCCCCTATGGCTTCATATTTGTAAGGGTGGTAATCAGCAAAATCAATATTTTTTTCCTGAAAGCTCTTTCTCATTGGATAGACACTCTTAGGAAAACGCTCTTGAGCAACAAGTGGGCGGTTATCGAAGGCATCTTCAATAATAATGCCAAAATCATCATGTATCTTGCGTTCGAACCAAATAGCAGAGGGATGGCTTTTTGTTAATGTTTTAATACATGGGTTCTCTTTAGAAACTTGCTCTTTTTCAATTATTTCATCCCATACTGTCACAATTTCAAAAGTATTCTTTAACTCTTTGGCATAGCGGGCAATGAGTCTCATGTAATACTCCTTAGGTAGTCAAGAGAGACGGGCAAGATAAGTGCTGCAAGACAAATAGCAAAAAGTAGTAAAGAAAAAAGTTCACTATTGTAAACTTTTTTCTCCTCCTCTATACCTTCATATTTCATAGATTGATAAATTGCTATAAAGCGGTAGAAAATAACAGAAAGTAGTATGAGTAAAAGGAGTATGGCAGCAATCATTGCCAACATATTATTACTATGTTTAGCTGTCTCCATCATAGCAGCAAATCCGTAGAGTTCACTAAAGAACATTGGTGATGGAGGCAGAGAGATAATTGCCAATAAAAATAGTGAGACTAGTACCCAGAAGAGTTGTCCTTTCTTCCCACTATATCCTCGTAAAGCTCCTGCAATGCGGTATTTACCGTTAGATTCAAGTACACCAGTTGAAAGGAAAAGTGCTGGTTTTAAAAAGGCATGAGCTCCAAAATGAAGTAGTGCGGCAAAAGCACCTCCACTTACCCAAAACAGAGCAATTAATGCCATATGTTCAATACCAGAAAGAGAGAAAAGACGCATAAAGTCTTTTGCTCTAAAAATAAGAAAAGAGACAATAAAAATGGTAAGAAGGGTGTAAACAAATACAAATCCATACAAGTGTGCATAATTGACTCTCATTGCAATTTGACTAAAACGGAAGAAACCAATAATAACTGCCGATTCCAAAATACCACTGAAGAGAGCTGCTACAGGGTAAAAAGAGGCTCGTTCAATATTGGCAAGCCAGAGGTTCATAGGGAAAAAGCCCATTTTTACAAACATTCCTACTGTAGCAATAGCAAAGCCCATTTCAAATAAGAAAGGGGAGGGAATCTCTTTTGCATGAGAAAGTAAAAGATCGAATTGCATAGCCTCTTCCCCTAAAATTGGTTTGGCACTTGCATACATAAGAATAATCCCAAAAAGTACCAACGAAATAGCAATGGCACCAACAATCATATAGTTCCATGCCTCTTTATGTGCGGCACGAGTATGGTTAGTCTTAATCATATAGACGGTAGAGAGGGTAGCTAACTCTAAGCCAATCCAGTAAATACCCATGTGGTTGGAGAGAATAGAGAGAGTTAATCCTACCCATAAAATGGCAAAAAAACGGTAAAAACGACGGTAGGCATTGCTTGATACACGTACATGTTTGTCTAGTGTTAGTAGAGCCAATGTTACACCAATACCGACAATAGATGATACAAGTAAAATATAGGTATCTAATTTGTCAGCCACTAAATATGATCCTGCAATGGCATAGGGCTTTGGTAGTAGGAAGAGTTTAATAATGGGTAAAAGTATGGCAAAAGAGCTAATGGGTAGTAAAAACTTTGCTTTTTTATGTTTAAAAAAACTAACAATAAACATAATTAGTGCCGGAAGCATAAGCAGTGTAAGCATCATAAGTTGATCTCCTCTTTATGGAAAAGTAGATTTATAACTACAATTGCCATCAACAGATCAAAGAAAATACCTAATTCAACTAGCATTGGCATACCGTCAGTAGCAGTAATCCCCAATAGAAATAGTGCATTTTCCATACTCAAAAATCCAATAATTTTTGGTGCCACATTACGATGCTCCATCATAAGAAGAAGTGAAAGAAAAAGAGATGAAATACTGATGGCGATATAGTTGGCATTGCCTTGTATCATATGAGTAATGGGTTCGGAAAGATAGAATGTAAAGACTAAAATGGCAGGTATAAGTATGATGGCATATTGCACTTTAATTTCAGGTTGAATTTGACGTACAAAATGAAATTTAGTACCTAGATTTTTTAGTAGATATGGAATACCTACAGCTTTAATAATGATAGTGGCAAATCCTGTAATGAGCATAGCTTTATCGTCTAATGTTTTGCCGATGACAAGTGCCAATATTCCCAAAATAAATGAATTCATTGAGTACCAAAAAATTAAACGATATAGTCGTGAAGTAAATAGTGATACAATCAGTGTTGCCAGAAAAAGTCCAATGAGAAAATCAACCATCTCTCTTACGCTCCCAATACATAAAATGTGATAAGTGATAAAAATGCAAAAACAATTGCAATACCTAATAGATTTGGTACTTTAAAAAGTCTTAGCTTTGCAGTATTGACTTCAATTAGTGCAACTGCTGTAGCAATAGCAAAGAGTTTGACAATAAATAATCCAAATGCTATAGGAGCAGTGTATTGTAAACCAAACGGCATAAAAAGTGAGGCAAAAAGTGAAGCAAAAATAACAAATTTGACTGATGCAGCTGATTCAATAATTGCTAGATAAACCCCTGTTAGGTCAAGAATCATTGCTTCGTGTACCATAGTTAATTCTAAATGTGTTTCTGGGTTATCTACAGGAATACGACCATTTTCTGCTATGAGTAAAATAAAAAAACTAATGGCAGAAAATAGAAAACTTGCCATATGTTCTTTAGGAAAATGGGCAGCTAAATTGACTCCAGCTTGTCCAACACCAAGGTCTCCAGCCATCATAGATACAGAAAAAACTGTTAGTACCATTGCAGGTTCAACCAGTGCAGCAATAAATGCTTCACGTGAACTTCCCATACCACCAAAAGCTGAAGCACTGTCAAGTCCCAACAGCATTAAAAAGAAAGTGGAAAGGGCAATAAGTCCTGTAATGGTAAATGCATCTACAAAACTAACATAAAAAGCACCTTGTACTACAGGGGGTAAAAAGAAGAGTGTCACCAATAGAGGTGATAGTACTAAAAAGGGTGCTACTCTGGTAATGGAACTGCTCTCAGAAGAGAGTACAGTCTCTTTTTGCATAAGTTTTGAAAAATTTCGATATCCCTGAAAAATGGAGACAGGTCTTTTATACAAAAGTAACATTTTAAGTGCTTTTATAAATCCCAACAAGAGAGGAGAAATCAATAGTAGCATAACAATAGTCAAAAGATATATAATCATTGTTTATCTCCTATGATGAGTACTTTAATGGAGACAATCATTACCATGCCTTCAAGTACTAGCGTTGCCCAAGAAAAATCGTGGGCAAAAATACGGTAGCTAAAGAGAACCATTAGCATAAGGTTAAAAATCATTGCTGCATATCGTGTCTGTTCAAAATGAGAAAGACGATAGACCCAATAGCTTATCATATTGGCTATTTTCCCCACAGAATTATATAGACTCGTCTCAAAAAGTGGTTTAACATGTACCTCATAATGAGAATTGCTAAATTTGCTCTGATGTCCTGCAATACTCTTTTTGGAAAAATGCTCATCTGGTTTGTAGAGCCAGTTAAAAAATCTTCGTATTGGTCCTGCAAAGCCTGTAGCAGAGTATTGTGTACGGGCTGAGGTATGATAACCACAAGCCCATGTATGGTATAAACGCTCTTTTACTTTCATGCTTTTATAGCCAAACATCAGTAGCAACGTAACACTTAAAAGTGCCAAGAGTAAAATAAGTGGAGAGACTACTCCTCCATTAAAACCTACTGAATGCATATGCCACACTCCGTTTGGAAAGATTTTTGTATAGACAGAGATATGACCCAGCCCCAATATTACCTTGTCAAACCATTGTATATAGAGAGGAGTAAAAAGCATGAGGGAGAGTACTACTATAACCATAAGTATCATACCTGCTTGCATAAGAAAATTTACTTCATGAGCATGTTTGGCATTTGTACTTCTGTGTAATCCTAAAAAAGTAATACCGTATGCTTTAACAAAGCAAGCGATGGCAAGACCCCCTGTCATCGCCAAGGCAAAAATGGCAAAAGGAATTGCCAACTTCAAAGAGGTATTGTCAAGGAGACTCGAACTGAGCATCGATTGAAAAATCATCCATTCACTTAAAAATCCATTGGTTGGTGGTAATGCAGATATAGAAATGGAAGCCAGTAAAAAGCTAAATGCTGTTATTGGCATACTTTTGATGAGTCCACCATATTTCTCAATATTTTGTGTATGAGTCTGATGTAGTACGGCACCAGCTCCCATAAAGAGTAATGATTTGAAGCTCATGTGGTTAAAAGTATGAAAAAGTGCTGCAATAAAGGCAAAAGAGCTTAAGATTTTTAAGTTCATACTATCAAAAATCATACCCATACCAAAACCAATCAAAATAATACCAATATTTTCAATAGAGTGGTTTGCTAATAGTGCTTTGATATCATGCTCGCTTAGGGCATACAGTACCCCTATAAGAGAAGAGAGTGATCCTATAACAAGAATTAGAATACCCCATTCAAGTTGCCATGGGTAGAGTACATCAAAAAGAAAGCGAAACAATCCGTAAATAGCAACTTTAAGCATAACCCCACTCATAAGAGCAGAAACAGGTGATGGTGCTTCGGGATGTGCATATGGTAACCACACATGTAGAGGTACAGCACCTGCCTTACTTAAAAAACCCAATATCATAAAGAAAAATAGCAAAGTTGGGTAGGCAAATGTAGAAACAATGTTATGCATATCAGTAAATCCTAAATCTAAATCACCATCTGTTGAGATAAGAAAAAAGAGTAGGAGAAAAAGAAATCCAAAATGGGTCATAAAGAAGTAAAATTTGGCAGCATCGAGTGTTTTTTTCTCTTTGGCTTCTGTTAGAATTAACTGCCAACTAGTAAGACTCATAAGTTCCCAAAAAATCAAAAATACTAGAGCATTTGCTGCAACAACTACTCCAAGCATTGAAATAATAAAACTAAAATAGTGTAGCAAATAGTGTGCTTTTCTTTCAATATGAGGGAGATAACCAAACGAATAAAAAAGGTTAGGTATCGTGCCTAAAAGAATAAGTGCTACAAACACTAAAGAGAGTGTATCAAATTGAAACATAACGATCATCACTCCAAAACTGTGTAATCATATACGGGTTCGGTGGGGTTCCATCGGACAGGAGGGCTGTATGAGTCCTAAAATATCTGCAGAATTATACCTCCAATGAACTTAATATTTGTATATTAGAAGTTCCCTTTGGTTAGTAAAATTTGGAGTAGGGAATTAACTCTGTTTTTTTGGATAAATATTGAAAAAGAAGTCTAAAGTGTGAATAAAAATAAGAAACAATTGTTGTAAATGTAGATTAGTCTGTAAGTTGTGTTGTTTATTGACTAACATTTTGTTATAATTAAATTATTTTAAACATCTAATTTGATGTTAGACAAGGATATGTATTGATTCCATTTACAGATGAAGAGTTAGAGCCAGTAGTTAAAGATGTAATAGATAAAGTAAAACCATCAATTAAATTAGATGGTGGTGACATAGAGCTTATTGCTATTAAAAATGGTACTGTGTATGTACAGCTTCAAGGTGCATGTGTGGGGTGTGGTTCTGCGGGTACTACCATTAAGTTTGGTGTAGAGCGTCAGATACAAACATTGATACATCCAGAAATAAAAGTAATGTCTGTTCCTCAGGGATGGGAAGATAAATTAGACCAGTTAGGTTAAGTATGAGTAAAATTAGTCAAAATTTATTATTGCAAAGAGCAGAAGGTGAATTTCTTAATGGAGATTATCAGAATGCACTTAGATCTTACGGGTTACTTTTAAAAGATTATCCTGCTTTGGATGAGGCTAAGATAGGTGTTTATTTAAGTGACCTAGGTACAGAGAGTGAAGCAGAAGCACAGGCTCTGTTTGACTACTATCAGGTTATAAAAACTGAAAAAGATAATGCTGTAGATATTATTGATGGTATTATAGATTCACTAGATACATCGAAACAGTATATACAAGAGTTGCTTCTTGACCCAGTACAGGAGCAAGTGGAGTATGGTGATGGCATACGTTATAGCGACTTTTTAATTCTTATAGAAAGTAGAGGAAGCTTTAAAAAAGCATTTGAAGATATTATGTTTTCCACAAAAGTAGTCATTACTGAAAAAGATGAATTTATAGATTTTGTTACACAGTTGGCAACAGAAGGTTTTGATGAAATGGCACTGAATTATCTTGATGCTACAACAAGCCTTTTTGGTGATGATCAGGATGTTTTAGCCCTCTATAATGTAGTATCAGGAGTCCATAAGTGAAACTATCTTTTAACGAAAAAGGTTATGAATTTATAACAGATAACACAGCAAAATTAGATGCTAGTACACTTTTTATAAAAACAGCACAAAATAGCTCTTATTATGAAAAATTAGATACTAAACCAGAATATATAACATCTGAAGAGTTAATTGCCATTTGGGGAGTTGACAAAATGAGAGTAGTAGGAGTTACAGGCACTAATGGTAAGACAACAGTAACTGCTGCTATTTACTCTTTTCTTCTTGATCTTGATGAGAAACCTGCTCTGCAAGGAACAAGAGGACTATTTGCTGAAGAGAATCGTATAGAAGATAAGAGTATGACTACTCCTTCTATTTTGGAAACACTACATAATATGAAGCAGACTATGAATCTTGGATGTAACTATTTTATTATGGAAGTAAGTTCTCATGCAATAGATCAAAATAGAATAGAGGGGCTTAAGTTTGCCCTTAAAGTACATACTAATGTAACATCTGACCATTTAGACTATCATGGTACAATAGAAGAGTATAGACGGATTAAAAGTCTATTTTTTGCAGATGACACACCTAAACTGCTCAATAAAGATGATATTAAAAATATTACCTATAATCCTAAAAATGCCCAAAGTTATGGAGTAGATGAACCGGCTACATTTAAAGTACAAGCTTTTGCTTTGGTTCATGGTATTACGGCAGGTATTAAGCATATGCAGACAGAAGCTACATTCCACTCTCCTATGGTAGGTCTTTTTAATCTCTTTAATCTTATGGCAGCACTTGGTTCTGTAGTAATGTTAACAGGTAGAAAAGTAGAAGAGGTGTGTGAAGTGGTTGAAAACTTTGCAGGTGTTGCAGGACGAATGGAAGTTATTTCCCGTGATCCATTGATTATTGTAGATTTTGCACATACTGATGATGGTATGTTTCAAGTACTAGATTCTATTAAAGATAGAGATATATCTGTGGTGTTTGGTGCGGGAGGTAATAGAGATAAAGGAAAACGTCCACGTATGGGAGCTGTAGCAGGTAGATTTGCGAAGAAAATATATGTTACTTCCGATAACCCTCGCGATGAAGTTCCTGAAATGATACTTGAAGATATTTTAGTTGGCTTGCATGGTAAAGATCATGTAACAGCTACTCCAGACAGAAGACTTGCTATAAAAATGGCAATAGATGATCTTGAAGGAGATGACGCACTTCTTATTTTAGGTAAGGGTGACGAGGATTATCAAGAAATCAAAGGTGTAAAACACCATTTTGATGATAGGGAAGTTGTAAGGGAACTTTTAAACTTATAGATGTTTCTTGCAATGTCATTAGGCTAAGAGTAAGAATTTTCTTGGAGTAGGGATTTAAATCCCGTCTTTACGGGACTAAAGTCCCTGCTCCTATTTTATATGCATACTTCCCATATCAAATTTTTCTCCCGTCTCTTGGGTCTTTTTATAAAGTAAATGAGCATGAATGATTTGGTAGGATATCCATCCAAAAGAGAGTATTGTCAACACTCCTGCCATATATATGAGTGGTGATATAAAAATTGATAATATAAATGCAATAATAGTTGCTATATGAATATATAAGTGCTTCTTTGCTGTTTTTGGGTGAATTACTTCGTGCATCATAGGAGCTGTGAAGTAGCCTTGAGAATTTAGATGAAACCATGTTAGAAATGGGACTATTTTATAAAACATTGCAAAGACTATGCTAAGTGCAAATGATATAAAAAAGATGTACGAGAGCTGTTTAAGTGCTTCAATATTTGTAAAGCTTGTAATGAGAATAAGTGCCATGCTAACAATAAGCGAACTAAGACCTAAACGCCAAAACCAGACTGTAGCATCTGTCAATGGACGTTTTCTTTGTGTCAACCTTTTAAGTGTCAAAATAGCATAGCTACTTAGTAATAATGCTAAAAAAATATTTATAACAATCCAAACTTTAGACGTGAAAAAGGAAATTAAAAAACCCAATAGTAGCAGGGCTAAGAGTTTAATGGGTAAATACTCACTAATGAATTTTGGATAAGCAGGTGTAACATAGAACATCTCTATAACTTGAAAAGAGATAGCAATAATGAGTAGGGCTATCCAGCCAAACAGTCCAAAGGAGTAGTGTACCTCTTTGACTAAACTATAATACTCCCCAGAAAAAATTCCTGAGAGAGTTCCTGTCATGTAGAGTGCAAAAACTATTACCATAGCTAAAGAGACTAATGCCAACATCATACCTTTTGAAGATGCTGAGTGATTTGGTAGTTTGATGAGATTTTTTAACATAATAGTAATAGTGTAAAAGATACTCCCCCCAAGTAAAAGAGAGGCTAAAAGAAAAAGCCAAGATACTGTTGTATAGAAGGCAAGAAGAAGTATAAGTATGCCCAGTATGAATGGATATTGAATAAGGTTTGCTTTTTTAATTGGTGCAGATAGAATTACGCCAGCAATAACAGGTAACATTTGGAAAAGTGCAGCTAACATAAAAGAGAGCATTACTCCAAGTGTAAGTGTATGTGTTAGTATGATAGCTTCTGTACTTGCAGGATTAAAAATTTCATTATTGAAGAAAAGTATGAAAAAGCCACTCAATATGCCAAAAATACTTCCCGATAAGAAGAAGCGAAACACTACAGAAATAGGAGGAGCTTGATCTAGTGAAAGCCCGTTTTGGCTAAACATGGTTACTCCTTTTCGGGACTATTGGAAACTAAATCATTTAAATCAATATCGTGTGTCTTAGCAATAAGAATATGCCAATTACCACTACTGTCCTCTTTGTTAACGACTTGAAAGTTTTGCTCAGAAGCAAGGTCAAGAAGTGGAATGGGATTTTTTCGATGAATCATATAAAAGTAATTTTTTTCATCTAACTCTCGCAATGCTTTCATTGCCAGTTCAAGAGGTTTAGGGTGTTCAAGTTCTCTCGCGTCTAAAGCGATTTTTTCAAAATTTGACATTTTATTATAGTTCTACTTCTTTCATTTTTTCTAAAGTATTTACTTTTATCTCTTGAGGAAGCACTCTATCACACATAGCATATAGCATCTGCTCCTCTTTCATGTTGTGCTGTTGTAACAGTATCATCATAGATTCACAAAGAGACAAATAGGCATCTTTGTCTTGCTCTTCAACTGCATGAGCAAGTTTCCCTATGAGACCTTTTACCTGTTCATGCTCATAACGCATTACTTGAGTTGGACCTTCAGAGCTTCCTGTCTGTGTTTCAAATGCTGGGAATAGTTCATCCTCTTCTCTTTTGAAGTGAATTAGTACACTGTTTGAAAAAACAATAAACTTTTCTTCAGCTTTAGTCCAGTCTCCATTTGCAGCTGCCTGCTCTGCCTCTGCAAATTCAGTGTCGCAATCTCTATGCTCTTGTGTCATAAATTGTGAAATTATCATATCTTGCCTTTATTGTTATGCTTTTTCAATGGTAATCATTTGATCCCATAAATTTGTAGAGAGTAAAATGTTTTCTACACGTGATTGCCATAGTTTTCCAAACTCTTTTTTCTCGTCATCATTTGCTAAACCTTGCATTGCTTTACCCATAAGAGGTTGCATCATTGGATCTGCTGGAATCATGGAGGCGTTGTAGCTTAGTGTAACACTCTCATTACTATCTAGTCTAGTAAGTTTTACCTCTCCATTCATAGGAATATTATAAGATACAAGATTGTTTCTTGACATATTTCCATTTAAGCCTTTAAAACCACCAATGCCATTTGCTCCTATAATAAAAGAGATGACATTACATATAACACCAGTAACACCATCTGCCTCATCTGCTTTCATGGAGATGTGAATGTTACCTCTTTGTGGAAGTTTCTCACCATAGAGGGATTCAAGACCTTTGATTGCCATAAGGTATGCACCTGCAACAGTAGGACAAGAGTGTCCAGCAAGTTTTACACACTCAACATAAGAGATTTCCATTTTTCCATCTTCAAAAGCACCTAAAAAGTTACTAAGTGGGTCTTGAAGTTGAATAGATGGTACATTGTCAAAAAAAGATGGATATTTCATTATAATTTCCTCATATAGTTAATTGCTGAATTATAGTGTAAGAAAATAATTTATAGGTTGATATTTATCAAGATTGACAAACTAATCTCTACTTAAGTAAATCGGAGTAAAATACTCTCAATTGAAATTAACTTAAAAGGAATTACCATGATGCAAGGTGTACCACAACCAGCGTTCTATATATTTAAATGTCAGCAGTCAGCACCTCCAGGGATGCCAAAACCAAGCTGTGTAAGTCAAAATGATCCAGAATCAGCTCAACTTTTTCAACACTTGGCACAGTCACTTATGATGAAAGGTATCATTGGAACAGTTCAACCTATTCAGACAGGTTGTCTTAACCGTTGTCAACAAGGTCCCGTAATGCTTGTTGAACCTGGACATACAATGTATGTAGAGTTGACAAAAGAGAAGATAGACAGAATTGTTGATGAGCATATTATTGGTGGAAATATTGTAAACGAGTATGTAATTGCAGATGAGATGTGGGGAGAAGCAATTCCACCATCTCAAATGGCTAGATAGCATAATATAAAACTATGTGGGATTTTGGTATAATCCCAAATAATTTATAAATAGGAATGATTATGAACATTACAATGCTTTATTCTAAATTACATAGAGCTACAGTAACAGATGCTAACTTGAATTATGTAGGCTCAATAACTATTGATCAAAATCTTTTAGATGCGGTCAATATGAGAGTAGGGCAGAAGATAGATATCGTTAATGTCAATAATGGGGAAAGATTTTCTACCTATATTATTTCTGGTGAAAGAGATAAAGGTGATATTTGTCTCAATGGTGCAGCTGCAAGAAAAGTACACAAAGGTGATAAAATTATCATTATTGCTTATGCAAGCATGACAGAAGAAGAGGCAGATCAGCATAAACCTAAAATTGTTATTTTGGATGATGATAATGGGATTGTTCAAGAATTTGAAGGATTGGAATAGAGAATGTTTGAAGGTTTAGATATGAGCAAAATGTCCGAAATGATGGGACAAATGCAAGAGAAAGCAAAAGAGATACAAGAGCAAGCAAAGAACATAGAGTTTACTTCCAAAGCTGGTGGTGGGCTTGTTGAACTTACTGCAAATGGTGCAGGCGAAGTGATAGATCTGAATATAGATGATACACTAATGGACGACAAAGAGTCTTTACAGATATTACTGATCTCAGCAATGAATGATGTAAATAAAATGGCTGAAGATAATAAAAAGTCTCAAGCTATGGGAATGATGGGCGGAATGAACCCTTTTGGTTCAAATTAAGTAGTTTGTTTAGATCTGTTTTTTATAAGGAGCAGGGACTTTAGTCCCATAAAACGGGACTAAAGTCCCTACTCCAAATTTTTTTAATTATCTTCCTGGTATCAACAGTATTCTCTTTTGGTCACTTTTTTAAAAGAAAAACTTCCCCCCCCCAACGCCATTAAGTTAAGACAAGTATAAAAATTTGGAGTAGGGGTTTTAACCCCGTTCAACGGGACTAAAGTCCCTGCTCCTTGTATAGAAATAATCTTTAACTTAATGGTAATGTTTCCCCCTCTCTCAAATAACAAAGGAATTATATGAATCCCGTAACAGAAGCTATAGAGAATGATTCTGTAGCAAAAATGAAATCATTGTTAAAAAATGGAGCAGATCTTAGTAAACCTATTTTAATAGGTGAAGAGTATGAACTTGAAGAGTATGATGAAATTTCTCCATTTTTCTATGCCATACATAAATATGCAAGTATGGAGATGCTTGAACTGATGTTAGAGAGTGGGGTAGATTTATATGCTGTGGATTCAGATGGTATTTCTGCACTTGACATTGCCATAAAGTTCAAGCGTAAAGAGGTTATACAATTTTGTCTTGACAGAGGTTTTGACATTAATGCTAGTAAACGTAAAAGTGGTATTACACCTGTAATGCTTGCTTCCTGTTTTTCAGATATTGAAATGATGAAACTACTTCTTGATAATGGTGGAGATATTAATTTGTCTGACAAATCTGGAATGGCACCAAAAGATTATGCTAAAAAACTTGGACAGAAAAAAATGCTTGATTTTTTAGATGGACAAGGTGCAAAATTTAATATTTATCCAAATGAGTAGGATATTGTAATAATTATGTAACTATTTTTTTCTATACTTCTGGAATTAAACAAAACAAGGAAGAAGAGAATGAGAAGAATTATACTTTCAAGTGTTGCAATTACAATGCTTGCTATTACTGGAGCTAATGCAGATAGCACAAGTGATATTGCAGAGATGAAAGCGATGATGAAGCAGATGAATCAGCGTCTTGCTAAATTGGAAAAAGAGAATATAGCATTAAAGTCTGAAGTTAAAAAATCTAAAAAAAGTAGTATAAAAAAGAGAAATAGTAGTAAAAAAAAGGTTCACTATAGTAAATCTGAGCAGTCTGAAAAGATTGCACTTTTAGAAAAGAAAGTAGAGAAAATAGAGAGTCATACAACTGTAAAATCCAAAGTACCTTTACTTAAATTTTCAGGTACACACTACCTTGGTTTTGTAGCCGATAGTGAAAAAAACAGAAATAAATTTGAGACAAGAAGAAACTACATTCAAGTTAAAGGATATTTTGGAGAAGATTCAAAAGATTACTTCAGAGTTACACTTGACACTTTCCAAAACTACGATGATGACGGTAAAGACAAAGGGAGCTGGGAACTTAGACTTAAGTATGCATACCTTTACCTAGATAATGTATTGCCATTTACAGGAATTGAACTAGGGCAAGTACATAGACCATGGATTGATTATGAAGAGCATCATAGTTGGAATTATAGATCTATCTCTAAAGTATTTGTAGAAGCACATGATGGAGCACACTTTACAAACTCTGCTGATCTAGGTGTAAACTTTAAAACAAAAACAGACTATTTTTCATCTGAAGTTGGTATTTTTAACGGTGAGGGTTACCATGGTGATGCACACGACAACCAACACTTAAGTGGAGAGTGGAGATTGACAGGTCACATACTTGGAACAGGTAAAAAGCATGTTCATAAACATGATACCTATGCTGATGTCTCTTTCTTTGGACAGTACAACACTGAATATAAAGAGGGTCAGAATGATTTCATATGGTATGGTCTGAATGCAGTCTATAATCAACCAGAATTCCTACTAGCTGCACAATATGTTGAGGCAACAGATGGTGGAGACAAAAAAGAGGGTAATGGTTACTCTGTCAATGGTGAATTTAGATTAGATACACTCTCTGAGTCTATGGATAATTGGAATGTTATCGGTAGATATGACCACTTTGAGTTAGATAATATAGATGAAGAGAGAGAAAGAATACTTGCTGGTATCTCTTACAAATACAGTAAATATGTTGAATTCATTGCAAACTACCTTAGAGAAGAGGTAAATGACGATACTGAAACAGATGCATTTATGTTAACAGCTGAAGTTAACTGGTAGAGAGACTTTAAAACATAAAACTCCTAAAGATGGGCAACTTTGCCCATCTGATTTATTCTAAAAAACTTTTTTAAAATAGACAAATAATCCTTTTTTAGTTATACTCATAATAGTATAAAATAAAATAAGGATAGAAAAATGAATTTATGTAAGAAATTGCTATGTACTATGGGAATTACACTTCTTCTAAGTAGTACAACTCTTTTTGCTGCCGATAAAACAGCAAGAGATATACTAAATAGAGCTTATCAGACTATTGGAAGTATGGATAAATACTCTTTTACGGCAACAGTAGTAGAGAATGAAGAGTTTGATGGTAAAAAAAGTGAAACATATAAACATGTTGTAAATGTAAAGGTTGATAGACCAAATAGACTTCGTGTAGATGTAAAAGGTACTGTTAAAAACAGATCAAACTATTTGAATGATGGTCAATTTACAATGATAGACCATGACTATGGTTATTATGCTCAAGTTAAAATAGCAAAGAGTATTAACAAAACACTCGATACGCTTTTTGAAAGATTTGGCATAAAAGCACCTCTTGCACAACTTATTTACACTGATATGGATAGAAGAGTAAGATTTAAAACTAGTAAATACTTTGGAAAAGTAAAAGTGCTTGGTGAAGAGTGTGATTATGTTGCATTTAGAAATGCCAAAAGAGAGATACATCTCTGGATAACTACTGGAGATACACCTTTGGTTAAATTCTATAGCATAATTGATAAAAGCAGTAATTATACATCAAGAATTAATACAACTTTAAAATGGAATAGTAGCAAAACAATTTCAGATAGTGATTTTATTTTTGTAGCACCAAAAGCTTCTTCAAAAATATCAATAATAAGAGCAAAGTAAGAGAGGATTGAAATATGAAAAATAAAAATATGTTTTTAGTAAAGTTTGTAGTCGTTGCAGCAATGATAGGTTTTTTCTCTCCCTCTGTGAGTGTTAAGAGAGTTGCACCATCAGGTGATGGCATAGGTTCCATACCAATAGAGATGAATATTTCACTATTTACCAAAGCAGAAGCGAGAAGAGGTGGTGGTGCCAGACGTGGAGGAGGAGCAAGACGAGGTGGTGGAGCTAGAAGGGGTGGTGCAAGACGTAGCACTGCCAGAAGAGGTGGTAATGCCCGTCGCTCTCGTGGAGGAGCTAGAAATCGTAGTTCTAATAGAAACACTAATAGGAACAGAAACAGAAACAGAAATGTGAACCGTAATGTAAATAGAAACAGAAACGTAAATAGAAATGTCAATGTTAATGTAAATCATAATAGTAGATATTATGGTGGACATGGACATGGGCATCACGGTCATGGTCATTATGGTTATTATGGTGGACGTGCTCTTGTAGGATTTGCAACAGGTTTAGCCATAGGTACAATGATTTCTGCTGCTTCAATGCCAACAACTTGTGTAACTACACATGTAAATGGAATTTCCTATAGAAAATGTGGAAGTTCTTACTATCAGCCTTTTTATGAAGGTACAACTGTAGTCTATAAAGTAGTTAATTCACCTTATTGATAAACTCTTCTATCTGCCAACCAAGCTTTCTCTAAACAAGTTTAGAGTTCTAGCTTGTTACTCTTTCCCAAAATGAGTTTTGGGTTCTTTTGTTACAACAAAAATCTTTCGTAACATAATTGTAATACTTTTTTTATAAAATTCTAAAACAAATAATTGAGGATGAAAAATGAACAATACAGTTAAGATATTACTAGGTGCAGGGTTCGCTGTTTTGGTTGCATATTATGCAAGTAGTATAGTAGAGGGGCATTCTCATGGAGGCTTCCTTGTTTTAGCAGCAATATTTGGTGCATATATGGCTATGAATATTGGAGCAAATGATGTTGCCAATAACGTAGGTCCAGCAGTTGGCTCAGGTGCATTAACTATTGGCGGAGCTATTATTGTTGCCTCTATTTTTGAAGCAGGTGGTGCACTGATAGCAGGTGGAGATGTAGTCGGTACCATTAAAAAAGGAATTATTGATCCTGCCGCTTTTGGTGGAGATCCGATGACTTTTGTTTATGCTATGTCAGCAGCACTTTTGGCTGCAGCATTGTGGCTTAATCTTGCTACTTGGCTTAAGGCACCTGTATCAACAACACACTCTATTGTTGGTGGTGTACTTGGTGGTGGTGTAGCTGCTGGTGGTTTTGCTATTGTTTCTTGGGGAACAATGGGAAAGATTGCTGCTTCATGGGTTATCTCTCCTGTATTAGGAGGTGTAATTGCGGCTATTTTCCTTTATGTTATCAAATCACAAATTCTTTACAAAGAAGATAAAATGACTGCAGCGAAGAAAATTGTACCTATTTTGGTGGCAGTAATGGCAGCGGCATTTTTGACCTACCTAACACTTAAGGGCTTAAAGCATGTCTGGAAAGATTTGACAGAGTTTATACCATTTTTACCTCAAACTAAAAAACCAACATTTATGATTGCTTCGATATTTGGTATCATTGGTGCATTAATCACTTATGTATTGGTAAAACCTCGAATTTCCAGTAAAGTAGTAGGTATGGAAAATTCAAGAGATGCAATCAACCTCCTCTTTACTATTCCACTTATTTTCGCGGCAGCAATGCTTTCTTTTGCTCATGGTGCTAATGATGTTGCCAATGCAGTAGGTCCTTTGGCTGCAGTGAATGATGCTTTGACAAATCTAGCAGTTGCAAAAAAAGCAGCTATTCCTTTATGGGTTATGGTTGTAGGTGGAGTAGGTATCTCTATTGGTCTTGCACTTTTTGGACCAAGACTCATTAAAACTGTTGGTTCAGAAATTACAGAGCTTGATCAAATGAGAGCATTTTCCATTATGATGGCTGCTTCTATTACCGTTGTTATTGCTTCTCAATTAGGATTACCTGTCTCATCTACACACATTGCGGTAGGAGCCATATTTGGTGTTGGTTTCTTAAGAGAGTGGATAGATAGTAAAAATATGGGTGAAAAACAGGAAAAATTAAAATTAGAAGTAGATAAGCAAGATAGATTAAAAAAGAGATTAGATGAGTTGAAGTCTGAAGAGGATTATAAAAAACAAATAGAACTAATGAAATCTTTAAAGACACAAAAAAAGAGAGTAAAAAGTTTGAAAAGAGCATTGCGTGAAAATTATGTGAAGCGTGGCATGGTTAAAAAAATTGTAGCAGCATGGGTTATTACAGTACCTGCAGCAGCAGCATTGTCAGCAATTATTTTCTTTGTACTCAAAGGTTTTGCAGTATAAAAGAAACCCAAAATTTATTTTGGGATATACGTATAGGCTATATAGAGTAGTGATTTGAGTCCCAATTTATAAAACCTAAGCTCCTTCTCCTCAATTAAAAGGGATGAAAATCCCTTTAACCACATTTTCGATACAATTCCACTAATTAACATTAAGGTATTATTATGACAGTTACACGTTTCGCACCTTCTCCTACAGGGTATTTACATATAGGTGGACTTAGAACAGCACTATTTTCTTGGCTTACAGCACAGCATAGTAAAGGAGACTTTTTACTTCGCATAGAAGATACAGATATGGCAAGAAACTCTGAAGAGGCAAAAGATGCCATTCTTAAAGCTTTTGAGTGGGTAGGTATGAGTCATGATGGTGAAGTAATATACCAGTCTAAACGTTTTGACCTATATAAAAAATATATTGACCGGCTTTTGGAAGAGGGTAAAGCATATAAATGCTATATGTCTAAAGATGAGCTGGCAGCACTTCGTGAAGAGCAGATGGCTAAAAAAGAGCGTACACGTTATGATGGGCGTTATCGTGATTTTACTGGTACTCCTCCTGAAGGTGTAGATCCAGTTATTCGTATTAAAGCACCTCAAGAGGGAACTATCTCTTTTGTAGATGGGGTTAAGGGAGATATGAATATTGCAGCCACCGAAGTAGATGATTTTGTTATTGCCCGTGCAGATGGAGCTCCTACATATAACTTTGTTGTAGCTATAGATGATGCACTTATGGGATTAACAGATGTAATTCGTGGTGATGATCATCTCTATAATACACCTAAGCAAATTGTGGTTTATAATGCTTTAGGTTTTGATATTCCTAATTTTTATCATGTTGCTATGATAAATAACGAGCAGGGTAAAAAACTCTCTAAGCGTGATGGTGCAACAGATGTAATGGACTATAAGAGTATGGGGTATTTGCCAGAAGCATTGCTCAATTTTCTTGTTCGTCTTGGCTGGAGTCATGGTGATCAGGAAATTTTTACTCTTGAAGAGATGATTGAACTTTTTGACCCTAAAAATATAAACAAATCTTCATCAAATTATAATTTAGACAAACTTTTGTGGCTTAATGCACATTATATTAAAAATAAATCAAATGTAGAACTTGCAGAGCTTTTAAAACCTTTTGGTGTAGATATAGCAGAGCATGATAAACTTGAAATGCTTTTAGATGCAACAAAAGAGAGAGGAAAAACACTTGTTGACCTTGCTGAACAAATTAATCTTATTCTTACTGCTCCTGTGCAATATGATGCAAAATCTTCTAAAAAAGCATTTAAAGGCGAAGCAAAAGATATTTTGTTAGACTTTGCAAATATGCTGACAACATGGGATAAACCACTTCACTTGCCCGTAGATTATCATGTGGTAATGGAAAAAATAGTTGCTGACAAAGAGATAGGTTTTGGAAAAATAGGCATGCCTCTTCGTGTGTCACTTATGGGAAGCATGACAGGCTCTGGAATGGATGAGATAATGGCTATATTGGGTGTTGATGAGACAGTATCTCGTATTGAGAAAGCAATAGCTATAATAGAGTAAATTTATTTTTATATAAGTTTATGCTTGTATAATTTCATCAAGAGTGCACCGAATAGAAAGAAATTCTAACTTTCTTTCTATCCTTTATGGTACAACTGCTTAGCAGTCGGTGTTCTTTGCGTTCTTATAGCTCACATAACTGAAAAAAACTCCAATTATACTTACTACAAGACCAAATACAGAAACCATAAGTTCCATAATGTACCTCCTGATGATATACCCACCACTTACCCAAACTAGACAAGCCAGAATACTCCTATCATCAAGCAAAGAGACACCACTCTTTTAAGAGTGCAATAAAAGTATAGTATAGTTTTTATGAGAGAGGTAAAAATATGGCAAATTGACATATTTTTATATGAGATAGTTTATGAGCGTAAAAATAATTTCAGAGATCTTTTTGCTTTCCAATCTAGTTTATAATAGATATGCTCCAAGTACCAAATAAGTTCTTTGGGCGTAATCTCTCTCTTCTTTGCCTCTT
>Ga0256827_10000704_pt1 | contig 20961 bp, 18 predicted proteins | sample CV84metaG_FD_185977 | JGI IMG/M metagenome (GOLD analysis project Ga0256827, IMG submission 185977) | Hydrothermal vent microbial communities from East Pacific Rise, Pacific Ocean - CV84 | ecosystem: Environmental > Aquatic > Marine > Hydrothermal vents | place: Pacific Ocean: East Pacific Rise... | reverse complement strand
TCAATCTATTTGTTTAATCTACAAGAAATAACATATTTTCAGAAAATAAAAATTTAATACACCTCAGAGCTTTTCAGCAGACCCTAAATACGGAAAATAGAAACGATTTATATGGGTAATTTTGTTTCATTTTTGGTATCATATCAAACCCAAGTGGGTTGTCATTCTGAACGAATGTGAAGAACGGCGAAGCCCTGTACGAAGTAAATTTCTTTTTATTAATATGAAAAACTGAAATTTAAAAATGCCTTGATTTTTGTTTTCTTTTATCAACCTATTATCGAAAATAAAAAAGCCATTCGAATTAACGAATGGCTTCAAAATAAATTATTATTAACCTAATTTTTTTATTTAGATTAACCTAGATAAGTTTTTAAAATATTACTTTTTGAAGTATGTCTTAATTTTCTAATAGCTTTTTCTTTTATTTGACGAACTCTTTCGCGAGTTAAACCAAATTCATTTCCAATCTCTTCAAGAGTTAGTTCTTGTGTGCCAATACCATAAGAGTATTTTAATATCTCACGCTCACGCTCTGATAATGTTGAAAATGCTCTATGAATTTCAGTGCTCAACGATTCTGAAATTAAACCTCTATCAACTTTTGGAGAGTCTGGATTTTCTAATACATCAAGTAAACTACCATCTTCACCTTCTTGAAAAGGAGCATCAACCGAAACGTTTTTGCTTGAAACTTTCATTGTTTCTAAAACTTTCTCAACCGGTAAATCCATTATTTCAGAAAGTTCTTCTGGAGTAGGCTGTCTTTCAAACTCTTGTTCAAAAGTTGCAATTGCTTTCTTGTATTTACTTAATGTACTTACCTGATTTAAAGGTAAACGCACAATTCTTGATTGCTCATTAACTGCTTGCATAATCGATTGACGAATCCACCAAACAGCATAAGAAATAAATTTAAAACCACGAGTTTCATCAAATTTCTTTGCCGCCTTAATCAAACCTAAATTACCTTCGTTAATTAAATCGGGTAATGTTAATCCTTGATTTTGATATTGCTTTGCAACAGAAACAACAAAACGTAAATTAGCTCTAACCAACTTTTCCTCAGCTATTTTATCGCCTTGTCGAATTCGTTGTGCTAACTCTACTTCTTCTTCCACTGTGATTAAGTCATATTTTGCAATCTCTTGCAAATACTTATCAAGCGAAGCACTTTCCCTGTTAGTTATTGATTTTGTTATCTTAAGTTGCCTCATACTTTTGTTCTAAAATTTTCGCAAAATTACGACTTTTTAATCTAATATCAAATAGACTAATGTAATAATTATACACTTTTGTCAATATAGTTATAATTAATTGATTTTCTGAAATTTATACTGTGTTAATTAATCTTTAATTCTTGTTTTGCTATTAATATCTATTCTTATAAAGTGCTTTAGTGTTTATTTAATCAGAAACATTTGTTTTAATTATTACTTTTTAGAGTACAAAATAGGTTTTTTTGAGTAATATACTCAACCCAAATAGCTTTTCGGTTTTTCTACTTTTTCTTTTTCCATTTTTATTTGCTTAAAATTGTAAGCGTAACAAGTTATGGAAATAATTTTTAACGAAAAATAGAAACGATTTATATGGGTAATTTTGTTTCATTTTTGGTATTATTCATACTATTTTTTTTAAAGTATATAAAGAAACTTATCTTTGTAGTTGAATAATCAATTATTAGCTGTGCTTCAAAATATATACATAAAAAATTACATTTTAATTTCTGAGTTAAATATTGAGTTTAATAAAGGATTTACTACAATTACAGGCGAAACAGGTGCAGGAAAATCTATTCTGCTTGGTGCGTTATCGTTGTTAACTGGTAGTAGAACTGACACATCAGTGTTATTCGATAAAGAGCAAAAATGTATTGTTGAAGGTTTTTTTGAATTGGTGAATTATAACTTAGAATCATTATTTTACGATTTAGATATAGATTACGATAACACAACAATTATTCGTAGAGAGATAAATAAAACTGGCAAATCGCGTGCATTTATTAACGATACTCCCGTAAATATTTCAACCCTAAAAATTATAGGCGAGAAGTTAATTGATATTCATTCGCAGCATAATAACCTTTCGTTAAAAGATAATAGTTTTTACTTTCAATTAGTTGATTCTTTTGCTAAACTAAATAAACAAATTGCCGATTATAAAACCGAATTTAAAGTATTTGGTAAAAAAATAAAAGAGTTAAACGAATTAAACGAGCAACTTGCAATAGAAAAACAAGAATTAGATTATCATCAGTTTCAGTTTGATGCACTAAATAATGCTAACTTAATTACTGATGAACAAGATATACTTGAACAAGAACTAAAAAAGTTAAATAATTCGGAGGAAATAAAGCATAATTTATCAAAAATATATATCGAACTCGAAGAGAATGACGAAAGTATAATATCTAAATTAAAAGAAATTGAAAATACTTATAGTAAACTAAACTCATTAGGAATTGAAGGTGAATATGCAAAACGAATTGAAAGTATTATAATTGAGCTAAAAGATATTGCCGAAGATTCTGATTCGATTAATGGTAAAATAGTTTTTGATGCTATTAAAATAGAAAAATTAAACAGTAGATTGAATCTAATTTATGAGTTACAGCATAAATATTCAGTATCAACAATTTCAGCACTAATATTAATTAAAAACGAACTTGAAGAAAAACTATTAAGTTTTAACACTAACGATACATATTTAAAAAAACTCACAAAAGAAGTTGAGCAATTAAATAACGAGCTTTTTGTAAAAGCAAAAGAAATATCAAAAATACGAAAAAAATCGAAATCTGATATTGAAAAAATTATTAGCTCTAAGCTTGTTGAACTTGGTATTAAAAATGCACTGTTTATTATTGTTATTGAACAAACTGAAACTCTTTCACAAAATGGAATAGATAAAATCCAGTTTTTATTCTCTGCAAATAAAAATGTAGAAATTGCCGACATCGCAAAAGCAGCATCTGGTGGCGAACTTTCAAGAATAATGCTATCGCTTAAAAATATGCTTGCTAACTCAAATAATTTACCAACAATTATTTTTGATGAAATTGATACAGGTGTTTCGGGCGATATTGCCTCTAAAATGGCTGATATTATGCAAAAGTTGTCTGATAAAACACAAGTAATTAGTATTACGCATTTACCACAAATAGCGGCAAAAGGCGATGAGCATTTAATAGTTTACAAAACAGACACAAAAAACTCAACCGAAACAAGCATAAAGAAAATTACTAATAATGAAAGAATTACCGAATTAGCAAAAATGCTTAGTGGTAAAAATATTACTGATGCAGCTATGCAGAATGCTGCGGAGTTGTTAATGTAAAACACTGAGCTCAAATCATATAGCTCTTTGGGTTTTTTACTATTTCTTTTCCCATTTTTATTTATTTAAAATTTTAAGCGTAACAAGTTATGCTTAAAATTTTAAACTCCAAAAAAGAAAAAACAAATCAGTATAACTTCCCAAAAAGCTAAATGGATTGAGTATATTTGTTTGTTTTTTGTTTATGTAAATAAAAATGATTTGTGGCTTCCTTTTCGTAAAATCAAAAGAAATTAATTTAAATCATAAAAATAATTGCCAATAATATATAAATTTATAATTTTGCAAGCATAAAGTAAACCTATCAAAATGAATATTGAGGTAGTAAAATCGAAAATACACAAAGTGTCAGTAACAGAAGCAAACTTGCAATATGTTGGTAGTATTACTATTGACGAAGAATTGTTAGATGCTTCTAACATGATTGAAAACGAAAAAGTTCAGATTGTTAATATTAATAACGGCGAGCGTTTAGAAACATATATTATTAAAGGCGAACGTGGAAAAGGTGAAATATGTTTAAATGGACCTGCTGCACGTAAAGTTGCTGTTGGCGATGTGGTTATTATTATTTCGTATGCTTCTATGGATTTTGATGAAGCTAAAAACTTTAAACCAACTCTTGTTTTTCCTGATACTATTACAAATAAAATAGTATAATTGGACAAAAAAATAATTAATATAATAAAGTATATACTTTTCTTATCAATAGGAGGTGTTTTACTTTATTTTGCATTTAAAGACATTCCGTTAGATACTTTTTTTGAAAGTGTAAAAGAAGCCAATTTCTTTTGGGTAGGAATAAATATTTTATTTGGTTTAATAGCATTTGTTAGTAGGGCAATACGTTGGAAAATTGCAATTGAACCATTAGGTTATAATATTAGTAAACTTAACGCTTTTTATGCTTTAATGCTTGGATATTTAGCAAATATGGCTTTTCCTCGTTTAGGAGAAGTAACACGTTGTTCGGCACTTTATAAAACAGAAAAAGTACCTGTGTCTAAATTATTGGGAACTGTAATAGTTGAGCGTGCATTAGATTTAATAATATTACTATCAATAATGATTTTTGTCTTTTTTTATAATATAGATTTGTTTGGTGGTTTTATCTTAGAAAAAATATTAAACCCTGCTTTTACTGCTATTTCCGCTAAATTTGGAAGCGTAGGATTTGCTTATGCTATAATTGGAGGCTCTATTTTATTTATTGTTTTACTTTTATATGTGTATAGAAAAAAACTAGTAAAAATAAGTATAGTAAAAAAAATATTTGAATTGCTTAAAGATGTTTTAGATGGAGTAAAAACAATTTACAAAATGGAGAAAAAATTATATTTTGTTTTTCATACAGTAGTTATATGGTTGTTTTATACATTAATGACTTATGTTGTGTTTTTTGCTTTAAAAGAAACCTCCGATTTAACTTTTGCAGATGCGTTATTTGTACTTGTTTTTGGAGGAATTGGTATGACATTGCCAGTTCAAGGAGGTTTTGGAACTTATCACGCAATTGTTGCATTATCATTAACAATTTATGGCATTTCTTACGATACAGGCTTGGTTTATGCAACAATATCGCACGAAGCTCAAACACTTTTAGTTTTAATTGTTGGCGGTTTTTCTGCTATAATGATTTCAATATATAAACAAAAACCAAATACAGTATTAAATGAATTTAAAGAAGATTCAAAATAAAATTTTATTACTTGATGAATTACTTATCTCTTTAAAAAAGCAAAGAGAAAATAATAAAAAAATAGTTTTCACAAATGGCTGTTTCGATATATTACATCGTGGTCATATTGAATATTTAGCTCAAGCAGCTGATTTGGCTGATATAATGGTTATTGGATTAAATACTGATAACTCAGTATCGAGATTAAAAGGCTCCGATAGACCATTGCAAGATGAAATCTCTAGAGCAGTGTCAATGGCCGCAATTCAGTATATTGATTATGTTGTACTTTTTGATGAAGAAACGCCCTTGAATTTGATTGAAAATATAAAACCTGACGTTCTTGTAAAAGGAAGTGATTATAATATTGAAGATATTGTTGGGTACGATATATTAATGGAATATGGAGGCAAAATTAAAACAATTGATTTTGTTGAAGGCTATTCTACTACTAAAATTGTTGACAAAATATTAAAACAATGTGATTAATAGATAATTATAATTGCATTTTTTTTTGTAAATTTGATTCTTTAAAACATATATAATGAATAAATATTTATTAGTATCCTCTTTAGTTATTTTGTTAGTTTTTGTAGGTTCATCCTGTAAAAAATCAAAAGAAAAAAAAATGATAGGGGAGTGGGCTTACGTTCCTATGAATAATGTTGAAAATCCCATTAATCAGCAAGTGTGGACTTTTGATAGTTCTAATAAACTAAATGTTGAAGTAATAGAAACTGATACAACATATATGTATAGTGGTACCTACCGAGTGTCATCGAAATTTATGAAGGGTAATTATGTAGATATTAAAGGTATATATATGTATTGGAATGGCTTATATAAAATTGTAACTTTAAAGGATAATACTATGGTATTAAGTAGAGAAGAAAGAAATACTGATTCAGAAGATCAAGGTAAAGAGGGTGGCATTTTTTTATGGAAAGAGTTTGTTAAAAAATAAAATATGAATAATATTATTAAATATCTTTTTATACTATTATTAAGCTTAAACAAAAAAAATAAACAAATTAAATCTGTTATTATTACATGTAAAAAGCAACTAATGTTAAATATAACAGAAGAAAATAATAAACATCTTTTTATTTTTGATGTTTTTTTAAATTCTATTGTTAAAGAAATAAGTTTTTATACAGTTATTTTAAATAAAAATAACACTAATGGCTAAACCAAAAACCGTATACGTTTGTCAAAATTGTGGAACAAAAGCAGCTAAATGGTTAGGTCGTTGTAATTCTTGTGGCGAGTGGAATACTTTTGTCGAAGAAATTGAAGTTAAGCAATCGAAAGCAGGAATTACAATTGAAAAACGGAACACAACACCTAAATTAATATCTGATATAGAAATATTAACTGAAAAACGAATATCTACATCAAACAACGAATTAGACAGGGTATTAGGTGGAGGTATAGTACCAGGGTCGTTAGTGTTAATTGGAGGCGAGCCTGGTATAGGTAAGTCAACATTATTATTGCAATTTGCTTTAAATTCAAATATAAAAAAAATATTATATATTTCGGGTGAAGAGAGTAATTCTCAAATAAAAATGCGAGCTGAACGCTTGTCTGAAAATCCTGATAATGTATATCTGTTAAGCGAAACTTCTTTAGAAAATATACTATTGCATTTTAAAAAATTTGAACCTAAATTAGTGATAATTGATTCAATTCAAACTTTGCAAACAAGTAAAATAGAGTCTTCACCAGGAACTGTATCTCAAATTCGTGAATGTACTATCGGTTTATTAGAATATGCTAAAATAAACTCGGTACCAATAATATTAGTAGGACATATTAATAAAGAAGGCGGTATTGCCGGACCAAAAGTATTAGAACATATTGTTGATACTGTTTTGCAATTTGAAGGCGATAGAAACTATGAGTATAGAATATTACGTGCACATAAAAATCGTTTTGGATCTGCATCAGAATTAGGAATCTTTGAAATGCAAAGTTCAGGACTGCGTGAAGTTTCAAATCCCTCAGAATTATTATTATCTAATTCAAAAGATGAGGTTAGTGGTGTTGCTGTTGCATCTAGTATTGAGGGGTTACGTCCGTTTTTGATTGAAATTCAGGCACTTGTTAGTAGTGCAGTGTATGGTACTCCTCAAAGAACAACAACTGGTTTTGATACTCGCCGTTTAAGTATGTTACTAGCTGTACTTGAAAAACGTGCAGGTTTCAGACTTGCAACAAAAGATGTTTTTATTAACATTGCAGGAGGTATAAAGGTAGATGATACAGCTATTGATTTGTCAATAATTACATCTGTACTATCATCAGATTTGGATTTAGCAATAAAAAAAACAGATTGTTTTGCAGGAGAGGTTGGCTTAACAGGCGAAATACGATCTGTGTCAAGAGTTGAACAACGAATATTAGAAGCCGAAAAATTAGGTTTTAAACGCATATTTATACCAAAAAACAATTTAAAATCGTTAAATATTTCATCACAAGAAATTGAAATAATAGCTGTTTCTAAAGTTGAAGATGTGTTTAAAAATTTGTTTAAATAAAAAAATAATTTAAAATGAAAATGTTTTTCAAATTTACTTTAATAATTGTGTTTACCTTTTTATATAACACTAATAGTTTTTCTCAAAAATTAGGAGTTGGAGTGTCGGCAATATATAATTTTCAAACCGAAAGTTTTGCACCAGGTTTACGTGTAGAAATACCTTATAAGCGTTTAAGTATTGTTCCGCAAGTTGCATACTATCCGTCGTTTAATAAAATTACTGAATATTATGCAGGTTTAAGTTTGCATTTAAATTTATTTTATGTAAAAAGTTGGGCTTTTTATTGTCTTGCTCATGGTTCGTATAACGCTTGGTTAAATCATAGCTCATCAACAATGGATGATGCACAACAATCTAATTGGGACGGAGAAGTAGGCGTGGGACTAACTACACGTAAATGTTTTAGACCATTTATTGAGTATCGTTATAATTTTAAATGGAAAGAAACGAATTTAAGAATAGGGGTAATGTACTTCTTTTGGTGTAATAATAAAAATAATAAAGGTGGAGGGAAACGAATGCGTAAAACAATGACTTGTCCTGCATACGATTAAAAAAAAGAAAAATGAAAACATCAAAAGTAGTATTTGGATTAATTAGTTTTATTTTAGTAATGGGTATTGTTGTATTAGGCAGTTGCTCGAAAGAAAGAGTTGAGTCTGTTGAAGAAGAACAATTAACAGACTATGAACCGATGAATGATTATTACAATACTAAAAAACAAGATGAGCAAGAATTTATTATAGATACATCTGGCACACAACCAATTGTTGGACACGAAGGAACTAAAATATATCCATCAAAAGAAGTGTTAATGTTTGCTAATGGAGATAGTGTACAATGGCCTTATATTGTAAAATTAATTGAATTGTATCCTGCAAAGGATATGATATATTATCAAATGCCAACAGTGGGTGGAGGTGTAATTTTAACATCGCATGGCGAAATTAAAATAACTGCATTTAAAGATGGGCAAGAGTTAGTTTTGCGTCCTAATAGAACATGGCATATAGAAATGCCAAATACATCTCCAGAAACAGGAATGAATACATATTATGGTGCTACAAATGGAAGTATTGTTGATTGGGGAAATACATCAATAGGTACATTTGTAACTACAACATATGGTTATGCCACTAATATGAAACAATTAGGGTGGGTTTCTTGTGCTAAAGACCCTTCTTTTACTAACGGTATTGTAAATTATACATTTACTTCGGCAACCGATAATTTAACAACTGTGAGTAAGTTTATTTATCTACCTGATACAAAAGGTTTGGTGCAACTATATTCAAATACAGCAATTAGTTTACCTGATGGTGAGAATATTAAAATTGTATTTTTGGGTATTGATGGAAGTGGTCAGTTATTTCATTATTTCTCAGAAACAAGTGTTAGTTCATCGTCAAATAGTGTAAGCATTGCAATGACAGCTATTTCTGATGCAGATTTAACAGTATTACTTGATGATTTATAAGCTAATACTGAGCTAATAAAAAAGGAGAAATTCAATGAATTTCTCCTTTTTTATTTTATTGAAATAAATTTTATTTCTTTTTGTCAAGATGTTTCTTGTATTTATTCATAAACTTATCAACTCTACCTGCTGTATCAACAAGTTTCATTTTACCAGTATAAAATGGGTGAGAAGTATCTGAAATTTCTATTTTAATTAATGGATAATTATTACCATCAATATCAATTGTGTCTTTTGTATCAGCAGTTGACTTTGTTATAAAAGTATGCTCGTTAGACATATCCTTGAAAACGACCATTCTATAGTTTTCGGGATGTATTCCTTTTTTCATGTCTTAAAACTTTAAATTTTTATTAGTCCGCAAAAGTATAAGATTTATTTTTAATATCAAATAATATTACTCTTATTATTATGATTAATCAAATTATTTTATGATAAAAGCAAGTGAAAAACTAATATTTGATAAATTAGGTATATCACCGTAGTAAAAATTTTGATTGTTAAGGTTTAAACTTAACGAATTAAACATGAAATTTAGGCTAATGTTAAACCCGTATTTTTTATAAAGTTTTTGAAATCCAATTCCACCAATTAAATTTCCATAGTGTGTAATGCTATAAGATGTATTTTTTGTTTCTTCGAAAAATGTACCTGCTACACTTTTGTAATATTTAGAATTAAATTTACTTTTAAAATTTAGACCATAGGAAAAGCCAATATTTAAAAAAATATTGCTTTTATGCAAATATCGATAAAAAAATGGTATTTCTATTGAAGCTATATTTTCGTTAATATCATAATATGTTTTATTATCTATAGTAATATTAGCCGCATTTAAATGGTTGTAATAAAAGTTGTAATGAGTATATTTTATTCCAAACAAAATAGAATTATTATTTTTTGAAAATATATTACTAATTAAAAAAGCACTATAGCCTATTTTATTAGTGTAAATAACGTCTATACCAATTTCTAAAGGGAAAAAATGCCGTTTTTTAGAAATGGTATCTGTTTGTGAAAAAATATTTATAGATAACAGTAGTACTAAAATTATTGTTAAATACATTTTCATATATGTGTATTTTGGAATAAATCCGTATAAATTCTCGAAAAGCTAAATACTTTGAGTATATAATTATTCTATCTTCTTTATTGAAATACCCGAATATCCTAAAATTATAGAAATAATTGGGTTGATATAGTTGAAAAAAGTATAAGGGAGATAAGCTATAGTTGCAACCCCAAGAGTTCCTGCCATATATGCACCACAAGTATTCCAAGGTATTAATGGCGATGTTAAAGTACCTGAGTCTTCAAGTGCACGAGATAGATTTTCAGGTGCAAGATTTCTTTTTTCGTATTCGAGTCTGAACATTCTTCCTGGTAGTACAATTGCCATATACTGGTCTGAAGCAACTACATTTGTGGCAAAGGCTGTAAAAATAGTTGTTGCAATTAACGAACCAGTACCACTAACAAGTTTTAATAGTGAAATAAGTAGGCGGTTTAAAAGTTTTGTTCTTTCCATTACTCCACCAAACATTAATGCTGAAAGTATTAACCATATAACTTCTAGCATAGAATTCATACCTCCACGATTTACGAGAGTGTCAATTGTTTCAACACCTGTTGAAGTCGTAAAACCAGTGTACATAGCCTTCCAGACACCTTTTATCATTACTAGTGGGTACGATAAATCTGTTTTTCCAACAAACTGAATAATTTGCTCTGATTGAAAAATAACAGCAAATATACCACCTGCCAATGCTCCTAATAAAATTGTAGGGAATGGTTTCCATTTTAATACAGCTAAAACAACTACAACTAATACGGGTACTAATAACCATAAACTAGTGTTGAAATTATTTGATATTGCAGTAAGTGTTTCTTGTTGAATAGCCATATTTTCGCCAACTTTTACATTTAATCCAATTATTGTAAATAGAATTAATGTAATTATTATTGATGGTATTGTGGTCCAAAGCATGTGTTTTATATGGTCGTATAAGTTTGAACCAGCCACAGCAGGGGCAAGGTTTGTTGTATCTGATAATGGTGATAATTTATCACCAAAATATGCTCCGCTTACTATTGCTCCTGCTGTCATTGGCATAGACATACCCATTCCATGAGCAATACCAATTAAACCAACACCAATTGTACCAACAGTTGTCCACGAGCTACCAATACTAGCTGATATTATTGCAGATACTATAACAACAGTAGGAAAGAAAATATTTGGATTTAAAATTTTTAATCCGTAATAAATCATAGTGGTTACTGTGCCAGACATAACCCAAGTGCCAATTAATGCACCAACAGCCAAAAGAATGAATATTGCAGGTAGTGCTTGATTTATACTTTCGCCAACACCTTTAGACATATCTTCCCATGAGAATTTGTTTTTTAAACCGATTAATGCGGCAATTAAGCTACTAAATGTTAATGCAATTTGGTTTGGGCCCCAAGATGCGTCGTCGCCAAATAAATATACAGCTAACGATAACATACCAATTAAAAAAAGCATTGGTATTAATGCGTCTATTATTGATGGATTTCTTTCTTTGTTCATATTTTTTATTTTCATCGTTTATATTTTTAACCCAACAATGCATATATCGTCAACTTGCTCATATACTTCACCATCAAGGTCGGTATATGCTTTCCAATTCTCAATATATTTATCTAATTGGTTATGTTGGAATTCTAGATTTTTACACGAGTTTTCTAATAATAATCGTTTAAAAGGTTTGTATTTTAATTTTTTTCCTTTTGGTCCGCCAAATTGGTCGGCATATCCGTCTGATGACATATAAACCATATCGCCTTCTTTAAGTTTAATTTCATGAGTTTTAAATCTATCCATTTTTAAATATATGGCAATTGGCATTTTATCGGGCTTTATTTCGTAAAGATTTTTGCCTTTTTCGTTATTTTCATCTAAGAAAGTTTTAAATTCAGTTCCTTCGCTTAAAATATTTAACTCGTCAGAAATAATATAAACAGGATTGTTTGCACCTGAAAATTGTAAAACTTTAGTTTTATGGTTAAATGCAATTAATGCCATATCCATACCGTCTTTTTGCTCACCTGTTTCACCTTTTTGTTGTAATGCATTAATTATTTCTTTTCTAAGTTTTTTAAGTATTAATCCTGTATTGGTAATATATTCTTTATTTACAATTTCTTTAAGGAAACTAACTCCTAGCATACTCATAAATGCACCTGGTACTCCATGTCCAGTACAATCTGCAGCAGTTGCAATTGTAATATCTTCTTCTTCTGAATGTGTAAACCAATAGAAATCACCGCTAACCACATCTTTAGGTTTAAATAGTACAAACGAATCGGTAAAATTATTATCTAAAATAGTTTTATTTGGTAGTATTGATGTTTGAATTCTTTGTGCATACTTTATACTATGTGTAACTTCGGTATGTATATTTTCTATTTGATTTTTTTGTGTAGAAACTAAATCACGTTGTGCTTCAATTTCATCTCGTTGCAATCCTATTTCTTCGTTAAGATGTACAAGCTCGGTATTTTTATCTAAAATTTGAGTTTTTTGTTTTTCTAATAGTTCGTTTGCTCTACGTTTTTGTCTGTAACCTCGTAAAATGGCAATAGCTAAAAATGAAAGAAGTAGTAAGCCTACTATTGAGGCTATTAAAAATAACCGTTGTTTTGTGTTTTTTTCTTCTTGTAATTGGTTTGTAATTTTTAGTTTCTCATTTTCTTTTTCTCGCTTTTCGTAATTATATTTGTTTTCGTTTTTTGCAAATGATTTAGATATGTCATCATTTTTTAATGAATCTCTAAGGTTAACATATTTGTCGTTATAAAAATAAGCATCTTCAAAATTTCTTAACTTGCTATATGCAAATGAAAAATTAAAAAAGATATTTTCTAATAGTGTATAGTGTTTGTTCTTGTTTGCAATTATTTCAGCTTCTTTTAATGATTCAATAGCTTTCTTGTATTTTTTATTGTCTGAAAATATATCTCCAATATTACTTAATACTATAACTTGGTTGTAGGTGTTATTCTCTTTTTTAGCAATTATTAAGGCTTTTTTATAGTATAATAAGGCCTTTTTAATATTCATCTTTTCTTGGTATAATGTACCTATATTGTTGTATAGTAGGTATATTGTTGATGTGTCATTTGACTCTTTTGCTATTTGTAATGCTTCTGAATATTTAACTTCTGCATCAGTAATATAATGCAAAGTAGATGAATCAGAAGTGTCATATTTATGCAAATAAACATTACCAATATTTGATAAAATAATTGAAATTCCTTTTTTGTAATCTAATTGTTTTACCTTTATTAAGGCTCTATTCCAGTATTTTAATGCTCCATCGTATTGTTCTTGTGTGAAATAAACCGAACCTATATTGTTTAATATTCTAGCCAGTTCAATGTTGTTATTATCAATAGTTTCTATTATTTTCAACGCTTTTAAATAATATTTACCAGCATTACCTAAATCGCCACTTAACTCATAGGCTCTTCCAATGTTTTTGTATATTTCAGATAAAGCAGATGTGTTGTTTGTTTTTGTATAATAAGATTCTGCTTTGTTAAAGTACTCAATTATTTTTTCATTAAAATCTAAATCGGTATAAATATATGCTAAAAGCATATTTGCTTCGGCAATTTTTTTGTTATTTTCAATTACTTCTGCGTATTTTAAAGCTTCTTCAGCGTAGTAAAGTGCAGAATCATTTTCATCTTGAATTTCTGCAATTTCGAGTAAAATATTAATTTTTAGACTATCTATTTCTGTTTTTAATAAGATATTGTGCAAGCTGTCAATGTTTTGTCCTTTGGTGTGTGAACAAATAATTGATAAAACTAATAATAATAATACTGTTGTCTTATACATTATATACTAAAGTAAAAATATTTATAAAAATATAAAATATTAAGTATAAAAATATGGCTCATAACAATAGTTGCTAAATTTTATTAACAAAAAGTTACTATTATTTGGTAAAGTGTATAGTTTTTTAGAAGTTTGATAAAAAATATAAAAATGAAAAAACTGATAAAATTTTTTGCTGTCGTTATTATAGGAATAACAATAACTTTTTTTTCTTGTAAAAAAGACACAAATAATTCAAGTACTTTAGCTTCTTCTGGTGTAGTAGGAACAACTATTTCTGGAATTGTGTTTAATACAGGTCATATACCTTTGAGTGGAGTAGAAGTATCTGTTGGTAATTATGTTAAAACAACAGGGACTGATGGAGCATTCTTATTTGAGAATATTCCTGTGTCTAATGATAGATTTAAAGTTGAGTTTATTAAAAATGGTTATTTTGAGACTTATAGATCTGGTAAAGCTGAAATAAATGGTGTTACAAAAGTAGAGGTTTCTTTAGTAGAAATAAGTGTTTCGGAACCAACAACATATTCAATGAATTATAGCCAAAATACAGGAGGTGTACTTTTTGGTGCAGTTGATACAATTTTGGTTTTTCCTCCAAACCTTTATTATGTTAAAGAAGATGGAACTTTATATTATGGAGATATATATGTGTGTGTAAAGTATGTTGATGCATCACAACCTGAATATTCTAAGGTAGTTGCAGGTGGTGACCAGTTTGGTAGAGTAGGTACATCAAATTATTATTTGAATTCGTTTAGTGGAATAATGGTTGCTTTATTTGATGATAATGGTGAAAAACTAGATTTAGCATCGAATAATACTGAATTTGCTCAAGTGCATATTAAAATTCCTAATTCTATGTTAGCTAATGCTCCTGATTCTATAGATTCATGGTATAACGGTGGAGATTTAGCTTATGCAACAAATAGTGGCACTGGTAGAAAGACTGGTGGTAAATATACTTCAGCAGTTGGACATTTCTCTTTATGGAGTATGCAAACAAAATTTTCGGAGTTTGGTACAATTACAGGTAGAATAACCGATTGTAATGGAGATCCTGCAAATGGTGTAAGAGTACAGGTAGGGCAAAGTTATGCAATTACAAATAACGATGGAATATATTCTCGAGTTGTTGCTGCAGGTATTGATAATATAGAAATACAAGTATTAGCAGAAGATTATTTTGGTAATGCTTCGGCACCAATTATTGAAAATGCATTAACTAATGGAGAAACAAGAGCTGATATTGATATTCAGCTAGCTTGTGTTGGAACAATAACAGGTCGTCTTGTTAATTGTACAGGTAACCCTGTGCCTGGTCAAGTTGTTGTATCTGATGGGGTTAATGTATCTAAAACATATACCGAAAATGGTTCGTTTGAGTTAAAATTTGATCAAAATTCAACAAACTATACAATTAGGGTAAAAGGATATAACTATTCAACATCAGAAATTGTTAATGGAGCAACTTTTCCATATAACGCAGGAGATATAACATTATGTCCACCTGTTGCACCACCTGTAGGTTCAAACAATGTTACTATCAATGGAGTTTCTTACTCCGATTTTACTACTGCTTATGGAGAGTACTATGGTTCTACAATGGATTTATTTGCTGATGGTAATGATGGTTATTTTAGTTTTGGTATTGAAAGTTGTACAGGAACAGGAACGTACCCATTAACATTGATGAAAAGTATTAATTCTCATGGCTCTGTTACTATTGATACTGTATCGTATACTATTGTTTCAGGAAGTGTTGTAATAACAACATTTGATGATGTTGGTGGTAGAATTATTGGTAATTTTAGTGGGAATGCAGATACTGGAGAAAGTATTTCAGGCGAATTTAATATGCGACGTAACCCTGATCAACAATAGACATTTCATTTAGTTTTTTGGTATTTATACAAATAATAAAAGAGGCGATAGCCTCTTTTATTATTTAAAAAAATCTATGATTTCAATAGGGGAATTAACAATATTTTTTGCTCCTGCATTAAGAAGCTCATCAACTTTACGATAACCCCAAGTTACCCCAATAGACTCAATATTTGCAGCTTTGGCAGTTAGCATATCGGTTGATGTGTCGCCCATATACATAAACTCTTGTTTGTCGAAGCCAAGTGTATTAACTATTTCGTTAACTGCATCGGGTGCAGGTTTTTTAGGAATGCCTTCTCTTGCTCCAAATACAATTTTAAAACCAATATCTTTAAAAAAGTGGTTAACTACATCTTTTGTGAAATTATCTGGTTTATTCGATAAAATATTAAGCGAGATACCTTTTTCAGATAATGACTCAAGCATTTTTATTATACCTTCGTATGGATGTGTTTTTTGTGTTTGGCGTTGCTCGTAAACAGCTGATGCTTCTTTAAAGTATTTCTCAAAATCACTTTTTGAAATATTATTTGGTAACGCTTTTTCAATTAAAACTTGAATGCCATTACCAATCATGTATTTATAATCTTCAATATCGTGAGTAGGAAAGCCGTGCTTTTTTAATACATAATTTACCGACTCGGCAATATCAATAAGCGAGTTTAATAATGTACCATCGAGGTCGAATATTATTGCTTTTTTTCTCATTTTAGATTTTATTCTAAAATTATAATAACATTAGTTTACAAATGCTCATCAAAATAACGAATAATTGTTTTAATTAAATGAACACGGTCTTTTCCAAGAACATTATGCTCGTGATTTGGATAAACCATATAATCGATTAAAGTACCTGTTTCAATACATTTATTTAAAAACATTTGGCTATTTTGCCATACAACAGTTGGGTCAACACCACCATGAATTATTAGTAATCTTCCTTTTAGACTATCAGTCTTATTTAATAAACTTGTTAATTCAAAACCGTCAGGATTTTCTTGTGGTGTATCCATATATCGTTCGCCATACATTATTTCGTAAAATTTCCAATCGATAACAGGACCACCAGCAGCACCAACTTTAAATGTTTTGTTGTAGTTTAACATTAGCGATGTAGTCATAAAGCCACCATAACTCCAACCATCAACACCAATACGGTCTGCATCAACCCATTTGTGCGATTTTAAAAACTTTACACCTTCCATTTGGTCTTTCATTTCTTCTTGACCACATTGGCGATGTATTACGCTTTCAAATTCAAATCCACGTTTAGATGAGCCACGATTATCAACCGTAAAAACAACATAACCTTTTTGAGCCATATAATAAAGCCACATATTTGCTCTTGCCAGCCACGAGTTTGTAACCATTTGTGCATGAGGTCCACCATAAATATAAATTAATACAGGGTATTTTTTATTTTCATCAAAATTAGATGGTTTTATTAAACGGTAATATAAATCAGTTTTACCATCAGCAGCTTTAATTGTTCCAATTTCAGGTAAATTAATGTTGTAGTCTTTTAGAGGGTCTTTGGCAGTTACAAGATTTTTTGCAACTTTTCCGTTTACAGATGTAATATTGTAAACTCTTGGAGTTTTAATATTGCTGTACCCATCAATAAAATATTTGAAATTAGAGTTTAATGAACAATTATGAGTGCCTTCTTCTTTTGTGAGAGTTTTTATTTCTTTTGTTTTTATATTTACTGAGTATAAATGATCTTCGATAGGAGAGTTTTTTGTTCCTGTAAAGTATATTGTTCCTGTTTTTTTATCGTATGCTTTTATTTCGTCAACTAACCAATTTCCTTTTGTGATTTGTTCTTTTAGTTTACCATCAATATTGTATAAATACATATGCATAAACCCATTGCGTTCCGATTGCCATATAAATTCTGTTTCAGAAATAAAATATGAAAATTTCTCAGGTTCAACCCATTTTATATTTTTTTCTTCGAAAAGAGTTTTTACAAGATTTCCACTTGCTACATCGTAACGATTAATTTTTGCATGATTTTGTTTCCGATTTAAAATTGTAAGAATAATATCTTTTTCGTTAATGTTCCATGTAGGATTTATAAGATATTGCTCGTTTGGTTCACCTGTTTTTAGAAAGTGAGTCTTTCTTGTTTTAATATTATAAATACCAAGAGTTATATTTTCGCTTGATTGACCAATCATAGGGTATTTTATAGGCTCAACACTTGCAGGAGTTGTATTTACATTTACAATAGGGTAATTGGTTACTTTACTTTCGTCTTTACGGTAAAATGCTATGTAATTACCTTTTGGCGACCAAAATATACCGTTTGTAATACCAAACTCGCTACGTGAAACAGTTTGTCCGTTTACAAAGTTTTTGTCAGTATCGTTAGTGATTTGTGTTTGTTCCCCTTTGTTATCGGTTATGTAAAGATTATTCTCAATAGTGTAAGCAAATATTTTATTTTCTTTACAATAAAAAATATCGGATGCATCTTTTGGTAAATTTACTTCAAATTCAACTTCTTTAGTTTTAATATTATAAAAAATAAAACGTTTTTCGTATCCAAGTTTAATTAAATCTTTGTTAATCCACTTGTAATCATAAAAATGAGTTATTGAGTCAGATTTTGTTTTAGAAAGCGATGCGTTAACTTCATCAACAGTTATTAATTCAATTTCTTTTTTAGATATAGCACTAGATTGCATTATACTTTTATAATGATTTTCTACATTTATTGTAGTGTAGTTATTTGTGCCTTCTTGCCATTTTAAACCAGTAATATAACCTGGGTACAAAAACTCCATTTGACCAGCTACAGCTTGTTTAATGGTTAATTCTTTTTTTTGTGAAAAGCTATTTATTGATATAAAAGCTATAACTAAAAATACTACTATTTTCTTCATCTTATTAAATTATTATTGTACATCATCGTCATCTTTTTCAAACTGAAAACCAAGACGTTTACCTGTTTTAATTTTTGATTTATTTATTCGCTCTTTCATTTGAGCTACGCTAACAAACTTAATATTATCGTAATTAGGTACAAGTAAATCAAATTCTAGCGAGTACATAATTGCCGATTCAATAATATTTTTTATTGCAGTTTTATCAATAATACTATTTCCAAAATCGTTATATAGAAAGCCAAGTTGGCGTTTACCTTCTACAAAGTAATGTTTTTCTTTATTTATGAAAATACGACCAATTAGATAACCTAAATCATCTAAACGGTTATACTTAAACGAATCAGAAAGAAAATTGTATATGTTTATTATTCCTGAATATGATGCAAGTTTATTATCGTTAACATAAGAAATTTTCCAAACACCGCTTTCTTTATCAAACTCAAAAACATTTGAGTGCATATTAAAAATAAGAATATCACCTGCAACTTTTATTTCTGCTTCAAAAGCTCCACGGTCTTTGTATTCTAATGTAACACGACTATCAGTATCTTTAAGCTCTTTATTATATTCAATTGAAATATCTTTTAAAACTTTTTTCAATATATTGAAAGCCTCAAGAGTATTGTCGTAAACCTGTTGTTTTGTTACCGATTTTTCTCTTAAAGTATTAATTATTATATCTTTTGCCGATTTTTTCATCATTAAATAATTATCTTATTAATAAGCTTTTGCGAATAATACACGTTCGTTTGATTGTTTTCCTGTTAAAATACATTTTCCTTCCTCTTTTTTATTTTCAATAGGAATACAACGTAAAGTAGCTTTTGTAAGGTCTTTAATTTTTAGTTCTGTTTCTTTTGTACCGTCCCAATGTGCTGATACAAATCCACCTTTTTTAATTGCATCTTTAAATTCGTCTAAAGTATTTACTTCGTGAATATTGTTATTTCTGTAATTTAATGCTTTGTTATATATATTTTCTTGAATTTCTTCTAAAAGCGTCTCAATATAATCAACAACATCATATTGCATTACAGTTTCTTTTGTAAGATTATCTCTACGAGCAACTTCGCAAGTTCCTTGAGCCATATCTCTAGGTCCAATAGCAATACGAACAGGAACACCTTTTAATTCATATTCAGCAAATTTAAAACCTGGTTTGTGTGTATCTCTATTATCGTATTTAACAGATATTCCTTTAGCTCTAAAATCTTTTACTAATACATCTATTTTTTTGCTAATTTCTGCGAGTTGCTGTTCTCCTTTATAAATAGGTACAATAGCTACTTGAATTGGAGCTAGTTTTGGAGGAAGAACAAGTCCTTTATCATCAGAATGAGCCATAATTAATGCACCCATTAAACGAGTTGAAACACCCCAAGAGCTTGCCCAAACATATTCTTCTTTACCTTCTTTTGTAGCAAATTTAACATCAAAAGCTTTAGCAAAATTTTGACCTAAAAAATGCGACGTGCCACTCTGTAAAGCTTTGCCATCTTGCATTAATGCTTCAATAGTAAATGTTTCAAGAGCTCCTGCAAATCTTTCATTTTCCGATTTGCGACCAATAACAACAGGCATAGCCATGTGTTGTTCAGCAAATTCAGAATAAATATTTATCATTTGTTTTGTTTCAATTAAAGCTTCCTCGCTAGTTGCATGAGCTGTATGACCTTCTTGCCAAAGAAATTCGGCTGTACGTAAAAATAAACGAGTACGCATTTCCCAACGTACAACATTTGCCCATTGGTTTACAAGAATAGGTAAATCTCTATACGATTGAATCCAGTTTTTATATGTACTCCAAATAATTGTTTCAGAAGTAGGACGTACAATTAATTCTTCTTCAAGTTTTGCATCTTCATCAACAATAATACCTTTGCCGTTTGGGTCGTTTTTAAGGCGATAATGAGTTACAACCGCACATTCTTTTGCAAAACCTTCAACGTGGCTTGCTTCTTTACTAAAAAATGATTTGGGTATAAATAGTGGAAAGTAAGCATTTTCATGACCTGTTTCCTTAAACATTTTATCAAGCTGAGCTTGCATTTTTTCCCATATTGCATAACCATAAGGTTTAATTACCATTGAACCTCTTACCGCAGAATTTTCTGCTAAGTCAGCTTTTACAACTAACTCGTTATACCACTGTGAGTAATTTTCTTCTCTCGATGTTATACCTTTTCCCATTTTTGGTACGATATTTGAAATTGTGTTATTAATTAAATATTTATGCAAAAAAACAATAAATA
>Ga0256827_10000703_pt1 | contig 20961 bp, 18 predicted proteins | sample CV84metaG_FD_185977 | JGI IMG/M metagenome (GOLD analysis project Ga0256827, IMG submission 185977) | Hydrothermal vent microbial communities from East Pacific Rise, Pacific Ocean - CV84 | ecosystem: Environmental > Aquatic > Marine > Hydrothermal vents | place: Pacific Ocean: East Pacific Rise... | reverse complement strand
AAAAGTTAAAAAAGTAAAGTTTGTTTTGATTAGAGACATAATTAATGATATTTTTAGAGATATTAAATCCTTTAAATAATTTATAACATTATTTAATAATATTAAGGTTTATTTAAATTATAGCATATTATTAATTAGTATCCGTTACTTTACTGCATAAAAAGAATTTTAACCATACCACCATTTCCCGGATATTTACCTTCTAAATCGGTATCATAATCTTCTAAAACTAAAAACAACTCTTTCTCTAATAAAACATCCAAACTAAACCACTCCCAAAGTTTAGCATTTGAAAAACCAGAAGCAAGAAGTTTTCCTTTTTTATTTATTATTCTAAAATTAAGACCTCTATCTCCACTATTATCATCACCTCCATAGATACCAATCTTTATAATACCATTATTTTTTGTTTTTTGAGGAAGAAAAAAAAGAAACTTTTGAGTTCTAGCTTCTTTTTTATTAATTGTAAATTTTGTTTCAGGAAGCAGAGTTGTAAAATTATTTATAGGGAGTAATTTTTCTGTAAATTCATACTTATCTATTTGATAGACTTTTAAATCTTTTCTTTGAAGAAGCTGTATCCATCTTTCTGTAAAAGGAAAAGAAGTTAAAAAAGATTTACGAAATGCAACAAGAGAGATATCTAGTTTTTTGTTATAAAAAGATGCTATATCAATTAATTTATAACGAGTATTATCGGTATGCAAAGATTTAATTTCAATATAAATAGGTTTTCTTATCTTCCATTTTTCAGAAGCATCTAAAATATCTTTTAGTGTTGGAATAGTTGAATTATATTTTAAAAGAAGTTTAGAAATCTCTTTAGCTGTTAAATCTTTTATTCTAATATCATTAAATTTTTTCTTCTTTAATACCCTTTTTAAAACATTTAGATTATGTTTAGAAGAAGGAACAATTCTCTCTATCTTACTATCATGAAAAACTATAATCTCACCATCTTTACTCTCTCTAATATCAAACTCTATATTTTTAAACTCTTCTTTTTTGTATAAATTTGTTATCGCTTTTTTATATGAATAAAGTGTATTTTCAGGTTTATAGATATCCCCTCCCAATCTATGACCTAGATTTTTTGCCTCTATTATTCCCATCATAATTACTATTAACAGATAAACTTTTAATACTATATCTCTATTCATCTTTTTACCTTTTTTAATTTAAATTCTTACTAAATTTTATTTCAACATTTTCAATCATTAATTGTTTAAATAAAATTCATTATAATCTTATCTCTTGCTTCTTTTCTTTTGGCTGAATTATAATCTATCTAGAAAAAATCAAAAAGATTTTCTACTCTTTTTCCATAATATCGCTCCAATTAATTTAAGTTTATATATAAATCCATTCCGAAAAAAATCATATTTAAAAAGAAAAAAGAAAATTTTTATTTTATTTTTAAATTGAAGATAATCTATAAAAGATTGAATGATTATTTTATCTTCTCTTTCCAAAAGAATTCTACTTAAAAGTTCTTTTAATACCTCTTCCCGTTCTATATTTTGATAAGGTAAAATAATATTTCTTTTAAAAAAACTATTTTGAGACTCTTTTCGTAAAGTTAATGAACCATTTTTTTCATGTAAACGATAATTAATTAATGGATGATTATATGTTATTCTTTTTCCAATTATTTCATTGACTAAAGCAATCCAATAATCATGTACAACCAAAGATTTAGGAAATGGTAAAATTGCATCTTTTAGCTTTTTGTTAAACACCATTGTATTTCCCATTATTCCCGAACGTCCTAACATAATATCCAACTTTCTTTCTTGAGGAAAAGAGTATCCTCTTTTTTTAAAAAATGAGCTATGAAGTCTATTTAAATCACTGTCTACCATAGTTAAATCGCTATGAAAGAGTAGAGGAGTCTCCTTATTGGCAACACGCTCTAATAACTCTATAGAAATTAAAAGTTTATCTCTTTGCCAAATATCATCTTGGTCACATAATGATATATATTCTGTATCAGAATTTTCTATTAATTTCTCAAAACTAGCGACAATACCAAGCCTTTTTATATTTTGAACAACAGTAATAATATTTGGATACTTTTTTTGATACTTTCTTAATATAAAAAATGTATTATCTGTAGATTTATCATCTTGACATATTATTTTATAATCTTTAAAGGATTGATTTAAAATAGAATCCAATTGCTCTTTTATATATAATTCTCCATTATAAGTTGCAATGAGTATAGTAAGTTTTTTCTGTTTCATAATTTTATCCGATAACCCATGTTACTGTTTCTATAATCTTGTATTCCTTTATAAAACATCTTAATATATCTTCCTCTATGATTAGAATAGATAAACTGTTTAAAAAAAAATTTCAATAAATAAGTATCACGTTCTCTAAAAAAAGAGGGGACTTCTCTTTTATACTTTTTTTTAATATATAAATAATTACGAATCATATAATATATTCGTTCAGATGAATATAGATTGATATTTAATTTTGAATGTTTTTTTCCCAGTGTATGATGTATATAACAATTATAATTTTGGATTATAATATAATTTAATTTTTTCAAACGTAAACAAAAATCATGGTCTACTTCATCAATAAAAAGATTCTCATCAAAACCTCCCATAGAGACTACTTTTTCAATATTAATAATATTTGCCGATGTCAAGACAAAAAGCTCTTTTGAGTTATGAGGAAATTCCTCTTTTAAAAATTTTTTATTATGTAAAGGGGAAAAAATAGCCAAATTATCTTTAGATAGTTGACTAAAAAGAGTGAGGAATTTATCTATTTCAGAAGGGGGAAAATAACTATCTTGATCCATTGTAAGTAACCAATTATAGTTCTTTCTCTTCGAATAAGAGATAGCTAAATTCAATGATTTTGAAATTCCTAAATTTACAGATGAAGACAACAATACAATAGATGAAAACTCTTTTTTTAAAGTAGACACTATAGAAGATGTTGTATTAGAATTGTCAATAATTAATAGTTCTTTAATATAAGGAAGATAACTTCTTATATTATCTAACACATCCTCTGTAGGATTAAAAAGTGTAACCACAGCTACATCTATTATGTTTTTTTTCATTATTAAATTTTTATTTTATTTTTTAATAAATACCATTCAACTGTCTTTAAAATACCACTTTCAAAATTTTCATCAGCTAACCAACCCAGCTGAGTTTCAAGCTTTGTCGCATCAATAGCATACCTTCTATCATGTCCAGCTCTATCCTCTACAAAAGTAATTAACTCTTTATACGATTTTTTGGCTGGAACTTTTTTATCTAGTATTACACAAATGGTATTCACAATTTGTAAATTGGTTCGTTCATTTCTTCCACCAACATTATAAATATTTGCTTCTTCTCCACTATGATAAACTAAATCAATAGCTTTACAATGGTCAAGTACATAAAGCCAATCACGAATATTCTTACCATCGCCATAAATAGGAATAGGTTCTTGGTTTAAAGCTTTCCTAATAATAGTGGGTATTAACTTTTCATCATGCTGTTTTGGTCCATAATTATTTGAACAATTGGTAATAACTGTATTTAAACCATAGGTCTCTTGATAAGCACGAACAATCATATCTGAACTAGCCTTACTTGCAGAATAAGGAGAATTCGGAGCATAAGGAGTTTCTTCTGTAAACAAATCTGTCTCATTTAGTGTTCCATAAACTTCATCCGTTGAGATATGATGAAATCTACATTTTTCATAAGCTTCTTTATATTCAAAAGGGTTATTCATCCAATATTTATAGGCAACATCCAGTAGAGTGAATGTTCCATTAACATTGGTTTCAATGAAAACTGATGGATTTTTAATTGAATTATCTACATGAGATTCAGCTGCAAAGTGAATGACTCCTTGAATATCATATTCAGTAAAAATAAATTCTACCAATTCACGATTACATATATCCCCTTTAATAAACTTATAATGTTCATTCTCTTCTACTTCTTTTAGGTTCTCTAAATCTCCTGCATAAGTTAATAAATCCAAGTTAATGATATTATAATCTTTGTATTTCTCTAAAAAATAAGGCACAAAATTTGAACCTATAAACCCTGCACATCCTGTTACTAATATACTTTTACTCATTATTTTCTCTCTCCCATAATATTTAAACATCTATCAAGACTCTCTTTCCAAAAAGGAATTTCAATATTAAACTGTTCTTTTATTTTAGCTTTATTCAGCAACGAATAATGTGGACGCTTTGCTGGTGTAGGATAAGCCTTCGTTTCAATAGGATTAATTGTACACTCTATTTTTGCCATTTCCATAATCTCTTTAGAAAAATCATACCAAGAAAGAACACCTTCATTAGAATAGTTATATATTTCTACATTTTCATTTATAATCTTGGGAAGAATATCTAAGATAGTTTTAGCTAAATCTCTAGCATAGGTAGGTGTCCCTACTTGATCAAAAATAACACCTAAACTTTCTCTTTCTTTTCCTAAACGAAGCATTGTTTTTACAAAATTAGCTCCAAAGGAGGAGTAAACCCATGATGTTCTAATAATAATAGAATTTTTAGGGTTTATTTCTATCATTATATTTTCACCAGCTAATTTTGTTTTTCCATAAATACCATTTGGATTGGTTTTATCTGTTTCAAGATAAGGCTTAAAGTTTTCACCATTAAATACATAGTCTGTAGAGATATGAATCAGCTTAATAGAGTTTTTATTTGCTAACAGAGACATATACTCTACAGCTTTATGATTAACTTTATCTGCTAAATCAAACTCCTCTTCAGCTTTATCCACAGCTGTATATGCAGCACAATTAATAATTATATCTATTTCATGTTCTGTTAAAAAATCTTCTAAAGATTTTTTCGTACTAATATCTAGTATTTCTCTATCTGCAAAGAAAAATATATCATTATAGTTTGATGATAACTGTCTAATTTCAGATCCAACTTGTCCATTGCTTCCTGTAACTAAAATCCTATTCATAAAGATTAATTCCATAATCAAAAGTATCTGTTGTTTCAGCTAATTTAGGTTGAACTTTATCTTTTGCAGAAAGATTTAATTCATTTATCTTTAAAATCCAATCTATATTTAACGCTTCATCCGAAAAGAGTATACCTCTATCACACTCAGGGCTATAATAATTATCCACTTTATAAGCAAAAATAGTATCATTTTCCAAAACTACAAAAGCGTGAGAAAATCCTCTAGGAACTAAAAGTTGTCGCTTATTTTTAGCACTCAACTCTACAGCTACATGTTTTCCAAAAGTAGGGCTTCCTTTTCGAATATCTACAGCAACATCAAGAACCCTACCTTGAATCACTCGTACCAACTTAGTTTGAGCAAAAGGAGGCAACTGATAATGCAGTCCACGAAGAACACCCTTAGAACTTTTAGACTCATTATCTTGACAAAAATTAATTTTATAACCTAAAAATTCTTCTAGTTTATCAGCTCTAAATGTTTCGACAAAATAGCCTCTATCATCTCCATGAACCTGTGGTTCTATAATCACTACATCTTCAATCTCAGTTCTTATAAAATTCATCTCACTACCTCTTTTTCTTCTAATGCTCGTCGGATGAGATATTGACCATACTGATTCTTTTTTAAAGGTTGTGCAAGTTCTAAAAGTTGCTCTTTTGAGATATAACCCATCTCGTAAGCAATCTCTTCTATACAGGCTACTTTTAAACTTTGTCTATTTTCAATGGTTTGAATAAATTGAGATGCCTCAAGTAAACTTTCATGTGTTCCTGTATCTAACCAAGCATATCCCCTTCCCATCAGCTCTACCTTTAAACGTTTTTCATGAAGATAATCTTGATTTAATGTCGTAATCTCTAACTCACCACGATGACTTGGTTTAACTTTTTTTGCTTTTTCTATAACATCATTCGGATAAAAATAAAGACCAACGACAGCATAGTTACTTTGTGGATTACTTGGTTTCTCTTCCAGTGAAGTTACTCTTCCAGTTTTATCAAACTCTGCCACACCATAACGTTCTGGGTCTTTTACATAATATCCAAATACTGTAGCAACATTTTCTTCAACAGCATTATTTACCGAAGTGCTAAGTAAATCAGTCAATCCATGCCCATAAAAAATATTATCTCCAAGAACCAAACAAACATCATCTGAACCAATAAATTTTTCACCTAAAATAAAGGCTTGCGCCAATCCATCTGGACTTGGCTGTATAATATATTCAAATTTTATTCCAAGGTCTGAGCCATCACCTAAGAGTTCTTCAAAACGTGGTAAATCTTTAGGTGTAGAGATAATAAGTACTTCTGTAATACCTGCCAACATAAGTACAGAAAGTGGATAGTAAATCATTGGTTTATCATAAATAGGGACTAATTGTTTACTTACCCCTTTTGTAATAGGATAAAGTCGTGTACCACTTCCTCCTGCTAAAATAATACCTTTCATTTTTAACTTCCTTATATAATTTTATAAATTATTGAACAAGAAACCAAGGGTTCAATAAATTTTCTTTATTATACTGTAAAGATTTAATTTCACCAAAAATATTCACTTTTTTTCCAGACTCCAAGACAATAGCATGAGAGGCACCTGTATCCCACTCCATAGTTGGTGCAAGTCTAGGATACATATCTGCTATACCTTCTGCTACCATACATAGTTTTAAAGAGCTTCCTTTAGAAATCTGTTCAACCTCTTTTGTATCTAAATTATCAATAAATAGTTGAGTCTCTTTTGATAGGTGAGATTTAGATGAAACCACTATTAATTTTTCTTTTGGAGATTTATTTATATATAGGGGGAGTTTACAACCATTTTTAAAAGCTCCAAACCCCTCTTTTGCACTATACATATCTTCTAAAACGGGAGCATAAACCACACCTAAAATGGGCTTATTCTCTCTAATAAGAGCGATATTTACAGTAAACTCTCCATTTTTTTTAATAAACTCTTTTGTTCCATCAATTGGGTCTATTAACCAAAAATAATCCCAATTTTTACGCTCTTCATAAGATACCATCTTATTCTCTTCTGATAAAATTGGAATATTTGGATAGAGTTTAATAAGTCTATTACAGATTATCTCATTAGATTTTAAATCTGCTTTAGTTAAGGGTGATTTGTCATCTTTATACTCTACAGAAAAATCTCTTTGGTAAATTTCCATAATAGCATCTCCTGCATCTTTTGCAATCTCTATAATTTTTTCCAAATCAACTCTCTTAAGCATCTAAATATCCTTTAACTTTTAAATAATCTATAATTTTAACAACAACCTCATTAACACTTTTATCTTCTGTATCTACAATAATATCTGCGTTAATTGGTGATTCATAAATAGAAGATATTCCTGTAAAATTTGTTATCTCACCAGCCCTAGCTTTTTTATATAGTCCTTTTGTATCTCTCTCTTCACATACATTAAGAGGTGTATCAACAAAAACTTCTATAAATTCACTTTCTTTAACCAAGGATTTAACCATATCTCTATCTTTAATAAAAGGTGATATAAATGCTGTTAAGACTATTAAACCACTATCGACAAAAAGTTTAGATACCTCTCCAATACGCCTAATATTTTCAACTCTATCTATATCAGAAAAACCTAATCCTCTATTTAATCCCATACGAATATTATCACCATCTAATAGATAGGTATGTTTTTTTAATCTAAATAGCTCTTTTTCAACTGCATTAGCAATTGTTGATTTACCACTACCACTAAGTCCTGTAAACCATACGATACAAGGTTTTTGTGCTTTAATAGAAGAGCGACTCTCTTTAGAGACATCTTGCTTATGCCATACAATATTTTTACCATTCATTATTTAATATATCTCTTTTTTATATAATCTACAATTACTTTAGTTGCTTCTCCAACAGAAGTGGTCTCAGTATCAATAACAATCTCGGCATCCTTAGGTTCATCATATGTATCATTTACCCCTGTAAAATTTTGATACTCTCCACGTAATGCTTTATCATACTTTCCTTTATAGTCCCTCTTTTTACAAATCTCTATATCTGCTTTAATATATACAACAACTGTATTTTTCGTCATATTTCTAATAGCCTTTCTTGATTCATAATAAGGTGAAACGAATGATGCCACAGTAGAGATAGAGTTATGTTGTAGCGTTTTAATCAAATAACCAATACGGTGCATATGTCTATTTCTATCTTCTCGTGAAAATCCAATATTGGGAATCACTTTTCGCATATCTTTAGAGTCTAGTCTCTCTATTGGAATAGATAGTTTCTCTAACTCTTTATAAACTTTATCTGCGATTGTTGTTTTTCCAGAAAGAGGTAATCCCGTCAACCATATATTAAAAGGTTCTATTCTCTTATTCCCCCATTTAATTTGATGCCAAATACGCTCATGTCCCCAAAAAAGAGCAATTTTAACAACACTCTCAATAACTCCAGTCATAATTGCTAAATCTAAACGACCAAAGAAAAAATAGACAATAATAACAGTTGTTGTAGTTGCTACAACACGCCAAGTGATACCTTTGACAATAGAGCGTCTATTTGTCTCTTTAAACATTTAAATAACCTTACAATCCCACTCGGGATAGTGTGTTCGAATAAAAAGGTTCAAGTCCCGTTCTGCATCAGAATAGTGTTTTTGAGTTCTCTTTGTATTTCGTCGACTAAGCCCAACTATCATCCCTGCACCTACGGTATTGTTTGTAATACGGTCAATAACAATAAAACTACCTGTTACTCTATTCTCTTTGTACGAATCGACAACTATAGATCTATTTAAAACCATACGACATGATGCAATATCATTTAGTTCCAAAGATTCAACTTCTGTTTTTTCATAAGAGTTTACATCTATTTTATAGTTAATCTTTTCAAAACTTCCAGATATAAGAGAGGTGGTCTGTTTAATATCATAAACTTTATCAATACTCATAGGATTTTCATCCATCCAGACTAACATAACTTTAAGATGATTAGAGATACTAGGAAGGGATTCACTACAAACAAGCATATCTCCTCTTCCAATATCAACTTCATCTTCTGTTGTAATTGTAATTGCCATAGGAGAGAAAGCTTTATCTACCCTATATTCTCTATTCTCTTCTGTAATTTTACTTGCGTCAATAATAGTTTTAACTTTTGTATTTTTGCCAGAAGGTAAAATAGTAATATCATCACCAACTTTCACACTTCCACTCTCTATAGTTCCACAAAAACCTCTAAAATTTAAATTTGGTCGATTAACATACTGAACAGGAAATCTAAAATGTTTAGATTTAGATGGATGGTGAACAGTCATAGTATCTAAAAGCTTAAATAAGCTATCCCCTTTATACCAAGGCATATTATTACTACTATTAACAACATTATCTCCATCTAAGGCAGAGATAGGGATATAATATCTATCTTCTATATTTAATTCATAGATAAGCTCTTCATAGCTCTCTTTAATTTCATTAAATCTATCTTGACTATACTCCACTAAATCCATCTTATTAATGGCAACAATAACATGTTTAATTCCCAAAAGACTAACAATAAAACTATGTCGTCTTGTTTGGGTTAATATTCCTTTTCGTGCATCAATTAAGATAATTGCCACATCAGCTGTGGATGCTCCTGTTACCATATTTCGTGTATACTGCTCATGGCCTGGAGTATCAGCAATAATAAATTTACGATTTTCAGTAGTAAAAAAACGATAAGCTACATCAATGGTAATTCCCTGCTCTCTTTCACTCTGTAAACCATCAACTAACAGAGCCATATCAAGCTTTTCACCTGTTGTTCCATATTTTTTACTCTCACTCTCAATAGCAGAGAGTTGGTCATCAAAAATCATCTTAGAATCATATAACATTCTACCAATAAGTGTACTCTTTCCATCATCAACCGAACCACAGGTTAAGAACCTAAGCATATCTTTATTTTTATGTTTCTCTAAATAGGCTTCAATCTCCATTAAAAGTATCCCTCCATCTTCTTCTTCTCCATCGCCCCAATCTGGTCATTATCAATCACCCGCCCCTCTCTCTCGGAACTTGTAGATAGAAGCATCTCTTCGATAATTTGTGGCAGAGTTGTAGCTATTGAATTTATAGCTCCTGTTAAAGGGTAACATCCCAATGTTCTAAATCTAACCATCTCTTTTTTTGCTTTATCTCTAAACTCTTTAGGCATACGCTCATCATCAACCATAATTTTTGTACCATCAATGGTTACAACATCTCTCTCTTTTGCAAAATATAGTGATGGTATTTTAATATTTTCCATATATATATATTGCCAAATATCTAACTCTGTCCAGTTACTAATAGGAAAAACTCGAACGCTCTCCCCTTTCTCAATAGCTGTATTATATAAATTCCAAAGTTCTGGACGCTGATTTTTAGGGTTCCATCTATGTTGCTTATCACGGAAAGAGAAAATTCTCTCTTTTGCACGAGATTTCTCTTCATCTCGTCTTGCACCACCAATAATTGCATCATATCCACCAGAATTCAAAGCCTGTTTTAGCCCTTCTGTTTTCATAATATCGGTATGAACTTTAGAACCATGTTTAAAAGGTGAAATATCCATACTAATCCCTTCAGGATTAGAGTGAACCACCAAATCAAGTTCAAGCTCTTTGGCTCTTTTATCTCTAAACTCTATCATCTCATGAAACTTCCAACGTGTATCAACATGAAGTAGAGGAAAAGGAAGTTTTGATGGAGCAAATGCTTTCATAGCCAAATGAAGCATAACAGAAGAATCTTTTCCTACAGAATACATCATCACAGGGTTTGAAAACTCTGAGACAACTTCTCTTAATATGTGTATGGATTCTGCTTCTAGTTGTTTTAGGTGGGTTAAACCTTCTTTAGTAATCATATGTCTCTCTTTATTTAATATTTTTTATAATACAATTGAATTTAATCAAAATACCTAACATTTTCACTATCTTTCTTTCATATCATAATAACATTTAAAATGAAAATAACTACATTAAATAAAAGAACCTAGAAACGATTATTTATTTGGTTCAAAGTCACTACGAATTTGAGTAGAAGAAATTCCCGTAGTACGTGATAAATATACTACATTACATTTCTCTTTTAAAAAATCAAATTTACCTTCCCAATCATCCCCCATCACAAAAACATCAACATCATATTTATCTATATCTGTCATTTTTTGTTCCCAATTAGTCTCAGGAATCACCATGTCAACATAACGAATTGCTTCAAGTACAGCTTTTCTATTATCATAATTCAGCAAAGCAGATTTATGTTTTCCTTCATTAAATTCATCTGAAGATATTGCGACAATCAACTTATCACCTAAAGCTCTTGCTCTTTTTAATAAATTAATATGCCCTACATGTAAAACATCAAATGTACCATATGTAATAACTGTTTTCATTTTTTTCCTTAATTATTATTTATAACTTTATCAACCACTCGTTTAGCATTTTCTGCATCTAAATGATCAAAAAATATCTTTTGCTTATTTTGATAAGATTCACTTATTGTATAATTTTCCTCACTCATCACTTTTTTTATCTGACTAAATAGTGAATCAAAATCTTCACAAATTTTTCCAGCAAAAGCAAATTCAAGAGAATAAAATAAACCACGCTCTTCTTTTGTATAGTTTTCATAATCAAACGCAAAACTAATCATTGGTTTTCCTGTTAACATAAAATCAATAAAGCAACTAGAGTAGTCCGTAATTAATAAGTCCGCTTTTCTATAAAGTATTTCTATATTTGAAAAATTATTACCACCTACATTAATAACACATTCACCTTTTAATTCCTGACTATAAGAGTGTGCTTTATCTGCCATATGTTCACGAATACCTAAAATAATATTATTTTTTTTAAGATAACTATGTAAAAGACTCTTCTCTTCTGAAGAGAAATGATAATATCCATCAGATTGAGCATTTCTAAATGTTGGTGCATACAAAATAAATTTTTTACCATTAATTAATTTTTCTAAACGCGTTAAATCATTTTTAAAATCAATAGGAAGGAGGTTCTCTTCTTTTAAAATAAAATCATTTCGAGGAAGACCTGTAACCCATACATCATTATAAGTCAGAGGGTAAAAAGCTGTAGCCATCGCCATACGATCAATAGAAGAAGATGCAATTACAGAATAAAGTTTTTTATGTTCTTCAATCAATGCTTTCATATTTGACTGTAAATCTAAAGATGCTGCACCAATACGTTTAAGAGGTATACCATGCCATAAATTAATAAACTTATGCTTTTTAGGATTTAAAGGATAGACTGCATTTCTATAGGCCGTATGTTTAATAAAAATTACATTGGACAATAATAAAGCCTCCTGCCCTTCGCGACTTAATAATGGAATAAATTCTATATTCACACCATCAAGTTCAATTTTTTTACCTCTAAAGAGAATTATTTTTTTAATATTTGGATTATCTTTTACCTCTTCAAAAACAGCTCGTTCATTTCCTGAAAAAGTATAGTCAAATGCACATACAGGAAAAGCCCAGTGATTTTCTTCAACAATAGATTGTTTATCTTTTTCAATAAATTCTTCATCTGTTAAAAGTAAATTTGAACCATCAGCCTTTATATTTAAATTTGTCTGAAGTTTTCCAGCATCTGCAATACGATATAAATTAGACTCTATGGGTTTTAAATCTAAGGAGGGAACGAGTTCTACAAGTTTATCTTTCCATTGCCATAAGTTTGGAACATGATAATGGTTTTCAGTTAAAAAAAATCGTTTAAAGAAAGGGTATCCCTCTTTAATCAATTCGAAAATTTTATTTGTATAAATTGGATGAAAAGGGTATAAATCATCCACTACTGTATCAAAATCATAACCTTTTAAAATCAGTCCTTTGGTTAAACCTATTTCATATTTTAAAATAATATTTTTTTTATTTCTTTCTTTTTTTACACCAGACAGAAGAGATTTAAGTTCATTTTTAAGAAGAATATTTTTACGAAAAGCTAAAAAGTAAGAACCAAGTAAAAAGTCATATTCATCTTCTTCCATATATTGAGTTAAGTATTGACTCTTAACTTCACTCATTGGTATTTTTTCTGAAAACTGATTACTCCTTTTATCTTTTGTCGCAGATATCCCTTTTGTAGCCTGTGCCCCCCACCAACTACAATCTTTAGCATTCATTTTTTCAAACATCTCATCTAAGGACTTAAGTAAATAACTACTATCATTAACAAGAATTAATTCATCATACTCTTCAATTTTATCCCAACCGACAAGATAACAAGCTAAACGTTTATACGATCCAAAATCATATTCTCCATGACGAATACCCCATGCACCTTTAACAAAATCTTGTAACTTATCTAATTCACCATCTTGTAATTCAGAGTCTGATAAGAAATATACATCAGAATGCCGACTTAACTCCTTCACAAAAAGAATCACACTATCATCAATAAGACCATCAACATCATACCCTGCAAAAAGAGAAATTCGTTTAGAGTTACGAGTTAAAGGTGTAGATTTGAGAGTTAACTCTTTATTCCAATTTGGTTTTTTTAAATAGCCTCTCTTTTTACCAATTAAAATATAATGAAGTAAAGGATTAACAGGAGAGAGTTCATTCGATAAATACTCATTTCTATACCATAAAACATCAATCTCAGATTTAATTTCTCGATCTTCTTTCCATCCATATTTACAATAATGAGTTAAAGGATCAACTCCAGCACTTTGCACATCAGGATTAAAAAGATGATAACCATGACTATCAAATAGTTTACTTTTTTTAATTTTTTCCCTAGCAAAGATATAATTATCTTCACAAGGCATAACCACCTCATTCCTCTCAGCTTGAAGAAAGTAAACCAATGGATTACTTTTATAAATAATTTTATTATCAGACAAACTCCAATATGAAAATGGAGAAAAGTCTTTATTTGGAGAAATATTTTGATAGACACCGTATCTTAAAAAATCTAAAACAGGGTGTATTGTGAACTCTTTAATAATAGGTCTTTGCTTTAGATAAAACAACGAATCAAAACTTCTATTTTCTTTTAAAAAATTATAATTTTTGTGAATATCTTTTTCATTGGCTAAAGTAGTTTCAATTCCTAAAGGGGAGGGGGAAAATGATTCTTTAGATATAATCTCAACTACATGGTTTTTACGCTCAATATCTATTCCATAAATTAAAGCACGATTCATTTTTTGAATAGTGAGTAATGTTCCAAAAACTTTCTCTAGTAAAAAAGGTCTTGTTAGTTCTTCTTCTGTTTTAATAAGTTTAGTAAAAGAATTATTCTCTATCAGTGGATTAAAAAGACTAACTCTTGCCCAAAAAATATTTCCACCAAAGTATCCCCAGTCTTGTGCAAAATCATAATGAGTATCTACAGTTTCTAATACCTTAGTCATTAGCTTTTTATCTGTTACCGACATTAATTTTTGTGCTGACTTATAAAAATCTGCTGAACCAATGATTCCTAAGTTTTTATCATTTTCAAAGGCTTTAATAATATTAAAAATTGAACTAGATGATCCCAATATAGACTTCAGTAACATATCATACCAAAGCTTATTATCTTCAGATGTAAAAAGAGATTGAATATCTCGAATATTACAAACAATATCATATTCTGATTTTTTTAAATAAGGGAGTAAAGATAAAAAAGAATCTTCATTTAAAGTTTTATTCATAATTTCAAAATTTAAAAGATTACTCTCATTTAATTTTTTAACTAAAAACTCTTTCTCTTCTGATTCAATAACAAAATATATTTTATATTCATAAGGAATCAATAATACTTGCTGTATCAATTCTTCTAATTTAGCAAAAGTTATTATCTCTACAACAATAGCAATATTTAAGGTTGTAGCTATATCTTTTTTAGGCAAAGATTCATTAAATATTTGATTAAAATTTTTATTCTCTACATTATTTAATTTTAATAAATGATTAGTAGTACAATATTTAGTTAAATACTCTAATGCGTTCATATTACTATCTTCTAAGTCTTTATTGAAATCTTTATAAGGAGATTTCTTTTCGACTAAACCTTTACTTAAAAAATGTTTTAAAGGTTGATTCTCAATAGAACCTGTAGAATAATTTTCTAAATACCATTTTATATCAAAAAGTGGTCCAGGATTTCTTTTATTTTTTTCACCAAATTTAATATAATGAAGCAGAGGCTTTATATTACTATATTTTAGATCTAAATTATTATTTAAATACCACTCTGGATTAAAAAGTACATTTGGTTTTCGTCCTTCTTTTTCCCCATAACGAATATAATGCAAAAGAAAATCAAAATCTTTACCCCTTTTTCCTAAATCTTTATAACGATTTTTATAAAATTCAACATCAAATAACTTACTAGACTTAATAGTTTTATATTCTATGTCTTCTTCTTTATTCATTAAACGATTTTCAGATTTCCCATACATAATAAAATGAAATAGAGAAGAAATATTTGATGTTTTTAAGTCTAAATAAAAATTCTTATACCAACTAGGATTAAAGTTTTTATTGGGCTTTCGCCCCTCTTTTTCTCCATGTCTAATATAATGTAATAAGAAATCAAAATCTTCTTCTTGCTCTTGTAAATCTGAATAACTATTTATATAATATTTTTCATTAAAGAGCTTACTTTCTTTAATGCTCTTATATTGTTTAGCTTCCTCTTCATTCATAAAACGATTTTCATAAAGTCCATATCGAATAAAATGAATGAGTGGATATAAATTTGATTCATTAACATCAGGATAAAATGATTTATACCAACTAGGATTAAAGTTTTTATTTGGTTTTCTATCTTTTTCTAATCCAATCTTACAAAAATGATTAAGAGGAGTCTCATTAGAAATTCTTGCATCATGATTTACTTTTAAATAATACTTTACATCAAAAAAATTACTTTTTTGAATAATTTTTTTATATTTTTTAAGTTTCATCATTTTTTTTATATTTAACATCTCTTATCCTTTTAAAACTTTTTCAAAATCTCTTATGGGCTTAGTATAAATCCAACATTTACTCTCTTTAATACTTACTAAGTCTTCCAGCACTTCATTTAAGTTATTGCGTAATAGTTTAATGTTTTTTAATTTATTTTTTAATTCTTTTTCTCTTTTTTGTAATATTTTTTCTAAGCTATTTTCTTTTTCTTCTAAAAGATTGATTTTTTCATTCAATAAAAGTATCTCATCTAATCCTTGTTGTATCTTCTTTTCTTTTTCTCTTTTTTGTTGCTGATTAATCTCTTTTTCTTCAATTAAATTTTGATTTAACAAGGATATTTCATCTAATCTAATTGTTATCTTTCTTTTATTTTCCATTTTTACTTCTCTTGTAATCTCTTTTTGCTTAACTAGACTTTGATTTAATAAAGATATCTCCTCTAACCCTGTTTTAATCTCTTTTTCATTTTTTATTTTCTCTTCTTTATTAATCTCTTTTTGTTTCACTATATCTTGCTCTAACAAAGCTATTTCATCTAATTTTATTTTTATCTTTTGCTCATTTTCTATTTTCTGTTTTTTATTTATTTCTTTTTCTTTAAGTATCTTTTGATTTAACAAAGCTATCTCAGCTAACCCTACGTTTATCTTTTTTTCATTTTTTAACTTCTGTTCTTTATTTATTTCTTTTTCTTTAAGCATCTTTTGATTTAACAAAGCTATCTCAGCTAACCCTACTTTTATCTTTTTTTCATTTTTTAACTTCTGTTCTCTATTAATATCTTTTTGTTTACCTAAACTTTGCTCTAACAAAGCTATCTCATCTAATTTTATTCTTATCTTTTTTTCATTCTCTATCTTCTGTTCTCTATTAATATCTTTTTGCTCAGTTAACTCTATCTTTGTCTGATACAAAAGTTCATCATTTCCAAATTTTTCTTTTGTTTGAATATCATAAAAATCACAATATTCATTTGGAATTCTCCCTTCACTTTTACCGTATTTATAATAATGTTCAGATAAAATACCTTTATACTTTTTTAAATCAGGATATCTCTGTTTGTAGTAATCTTCATCTACCTTTGCTATATCTTTTATAGCATTTAAGAGATTTACTTTATTATTTAAATCTTCCAAATTTTTATTTTGTGTTGTTATCTCTAGAGTTCGTTTATTTTTATCTAATATATTTTCTCTGATTTCTTCATGTTGAAACATCTCTAAGGAAAAATAAAAATCATTTCGTATCTCATCCAAGTGATCCAAGTTATCAAAATTTGACTCTTTTAATAAACGAACTAATTGCTGTAAAAACTGGGGTGTTTCTTTTGTGAAATTTTCCAATAACATATTATTATATTTTATATTAGCATCTAAAAAACTTTCTATCTCTTTTCTTTTTTTCTGTCCTTTAAAGTTTATAAAATCATATAATCTATCCACTACTTTTTTAGTATCCTCTAAAAGATGATCAAAGGAGATGAATAGCCTATTATAATTTTTACTATAGTACTCTGCTGACAAGAAGTGATGAGTCCATAATATTAAACTTTTTTCTATCGACAAACTATTCCTTTTTCTAAGAGAAGAAGCAACTTCCATCGGATTTCTAAAAGGTATAATAATCTTAATTTTTATACCCAACTCTAAACATGCTGTTTCCCATAAAGGAAACAGTAAACATATTCTTGGATCCTTTATTACAAAACTCTTAGAGTATCTAAACTCTTTTTTAATGATAGCTTTTGCTTCTTCAATATATATTTTCTTCTTATCTTTAGAAATTTTATTAATATTAAAATGATAATCATCCCACGAAGAATTACTTTCACTTAAAATTTTTTCGTTTAAAATATATACAAAATTATTTTCAAAATAACCTTTTGAATTGGCTTGATTTGCTTTCATAAGATCTGAACCAAATTCCAAACCCATGATATTTAATACTCCACCCAGAGCAGAAGTTCCTGACCGATGCATTCCCAATATAAAATATGCTGTTTTCAAATTTTTCCTTTATTTAAAAAATAATTTATATATTTTATCAAAATAATTATACTTTTTATAGTTTTTCTTTTCCCTAAGAGATAAAATATCTTTTTCAAACTTTTCTTTTGCATATTGATATATAATATTATCATAACAAATTAATGGTTCTAATGCTTTTATAATCTTTGGATTTGTAATATCTAAACCATAAGTTTCAGATGTAATATTTAATTTTTTCTCTTTTTCTACTTCTTTAAAACCTAACTCTTGACTCAAAAGTGCCATATATTCATTAAGTCTTTCTGTTATACCTACATACTCAATCTCATCTAGTTTTCTTTTCGCACTTTCTAATTGTGCTTCAGTTAAGGTAAACCTACTTCCTACTAAATATTGTATTTGACAGTTATGAAAAAGTACATAGTTATTTTCTTGAAGCCACTGTATAAGCCTATCTATATCTTCTACCTTTGTGAAGTCTACCGTCGATAAAAAAGACACTATAATTTGAATAGACTGAGTATGTGTTTCGAGCCTTTTTTTTTCAGAGGTCTCTCCTAGTTTCTTTACATATCTTAAATGAGATGATACCTGAGCAAGAGGATTACGTAAAACTGTCAAGTTAGTATAATTTTCAAAATTAGGAATAACTTTTTTAGCTCTAGGAAGATTAACATGTCCAGCAAGAACTTTTTGATTGACGATCTTTTCTAATTTACTTTCAATATGAAAAAGAGTTTCTTTAGAAGAAAAACTCCTTTTTAAAAAATCATTAAATGTTGTCCCTGCTGTCTTGGGAATGTGTAGATAAAAATATTTTTGAGACAAAACCAACCTTAATTTATTAAAATAGCTCTAATTATATCTAAAATCTGATTCAATAGCTAAGTTAATAAAAATGAAAAAACATTCCAAATCACAAACTACAAACTCATTTTATAAATATTTTTGACATACTCTATATCTTTTTCATCATAATTATCCAAAGAGTAATTTTTATAACGATCTACAGAAGATGGTAAAGAGATAGAAGAAAGTAATTCTTCTAATCTTTCTTCTGTAATTTTACTTTCAGAGAACTGTTCTATCTCTTTAACTTTTTCTATTGGATTTCTGCATAAAGATTCAAACTCTACAAATAATACCCGAGAAGAATATTTTTCTTTCAATGAAAGCATACGTTGATGAGTTAAACACCAATATTTTAAAGAGTTAGAGGGGGAGATTTCAAGGGTTTTATCATTTAAAAAAGTGGGTCCCCAAAGTTTTAATTGATTTTGATTGTCAGAATAAGCCATATCTAAACCATTTCTATAAACATAGATAAACTTTAGATTTTCTTCTTTATCCAAAAGCTTATCTATGACAATATGTGTATTTGGTTCTTTCCAAGCCCATTTATTGTGAGGATAGTTAGAATATTTTTTTAGATTATCTACTCTATCTTGTAACCATTTAGAATTATGACCTAATCTAGAATTTTTAGCTAAAGATTTTATTGTCTCAAATTCAGTTATTGAAAGTTCTGATGATTGAGACATAAGACGTTTAAAAAGACTCCATAATATTCCAAATTCCTCATCTGACAAAGTTAGAATTTCTTTTCTTTTAAAGAAAAGTGTAAAAAGTAAGTTATCAAGAGGACGGTTAAGATCTTGTCCAATAAAATATCCTGCATCTTTAATAATCTTTGCTACAACACGTGTACCACTACCACCTATACCACCTATAGCTACCTGTATATTCACAGCTAATTCTTCTTAGAAGGGTGTCTTTTTGAACATGTAACAGTAACAGAACTCTTTGTACTTTTATGTGGGTTTTTAAATGCAATAATCAAATTTGTAAAGTCATAAGAACCGTAACCAAAAAAGAATGCACTTATATTGTCTTTTTTTAGAACTGAGCATTCTCGATACTGCTCTTTTTGTAATGCTGAACATGTATAGGCACTTTTAGGCTCTTTTCTTTTAAATCTTAAATCAAAAGTTGGAATTTTTTTACCATTTTTTAGTAAACTACAGTTACTATCAGGAGAAAAACTAAGTGTATATAAATCTTCAGAGGGGGTGGTTAAATTACTATCAGAATAAAGAGAAAACGTTAAAAACAAAAATAAAAATATCTTTTTCATATAAATAAACCTTTTAAATTAAAAAAATTGTTCCCCACAAAAAGTGTGGAGAACGTAAATAGTCTAGTTAGTTAGGCTACTTGTATTGTATATTGGTAGATCTTTAAATTGACCTAATTTAGTGTTTTTAAATGAAGCCATACCATATACTGAATCTGGTGTTGTAGGAATAGAAACTTCAAGAGAGAATGACGCAGCTTTATTAAAGTCTGCATTATCAATAAGTTTTAACAAGTCAGAAGCTCTATACTTACCTGTAGCATTTGCTGGTAAAGAAGCTATTTCTGAGTTATCTACTGAATTCAATGTTTCTATTGTTCCATCAGGATCGATAAGAGTTAAGTAAATATCTGTATCAATTGAACTTCTATTTGTAAACTTAATAACGGTATCAAATCCTGGAAGACCACCCACAGTAGGAATCTGTGCATTGTATCCATAAATAGACCATTTACCTGCATCTACCTTATCTAATAAGGTTGTAGTGTAAGGTGTTCCAGCTATGCTATAAGTAACTGTTGCAGATGCTGTAAAGTTAACTGGTTGCATACCATCTGTTGGGGCTACTGTCACCTTATAGTCTGTTGTATCAGTACCATTTGCATCAGGAGTAGTGGCAGGTATTGTGATATTCATATCATTTACTGTTGCAGTAGTAAAAGCAAAATTAGTACCAGCAGTAACAGTAGCTATGCTAAGACCATACGTTGAAAGATTTCTATCAGGATAAAGTACATAATCAACTTTGCTTACAGTTACATTTCCATCAGTTAAGTCACCAGCTAAGTTTGTAAACGAGAATCCATAGTTATCAGTTGTTCCAGCAGAAATAAAAGTTAAAAAAGATGCTGATGCATCAATTTGAGCATCTAGTTTTGTTGTAAAAGAACCAGCAAATTGAGATTTTACAGAAATCAATTCT
>Ga0256827_10000702_pt1 | contig 20965 bp, 48 predicted proteins | sample CV84metaG_FD_185977 | JGI IMG/M metagenome (GOLD analysis project Ga0256827, IMG submission 185977) | Hydrothermal vent microbial communities from East Pacific Rise, Pacific Ocean - CV84 | ecosystem: Environmental > Aquatic > Marine > Hydrothermal vents | place: Pacific Ocean: East Pacific Rise... | reverse complement strand
CAAGACCACCACTATCGTTAGCAAACTTATATTCATATATTCCTTCACTTTGGTAATAAGATTTGACACAGAACATATCTGTAATGCCATTAAGTTTATTTTCAAAAGCGTCATGTGTTGGTCTCGGTGCGTCTAAATATGTTCCAATAAAAGCAATAAGTCCAATAGTAGTGAATACTGCACCCATAGATATAACAACAATAAGTCCATCGTTCATTTTAATTCTCCTTAATAAAATCTGTCAACCACTTATTAACTTCATTATCATTATTTTTAGTTCTATGTATTCTTTCATTGATAACAATGATTAGTTCATTGATAATAAAAGGCGTTATCCAAAATCCAAACATGAATACTATAAGTAGGAAGAGCGTGAATATAGTATCATTATTATCTAGCAATCCACTAAATTTTAATTCGTTACCATCTATTGCATATATGAAAAACCAAATAGTATTCCAAGTAAAATATATTAGTAAAAATGTTAAAATGTCACACAAACACATTTGAATTCTCCTTTAAAAGCGAGAGGGTGTGTTTCAACCCTCCAATCAATTACATAATATCAGCGTCAATCATTTTTTCCATAGCTGTAATCTCTGCAAAGAGTTCATCAACATCTACAGAAACATTTACTCCTGCGATATTAGATACAGATTCCATTGCATTCACATAAGATAGTTCGCTCTTTAGAGTTTCAGATGTGTCATCAATCTTCTTTACCATATCAACCATAGCGACAGTTTTAGACGTGAACTTCTCACGAGTCGATTGTAACTTTTCTACACGAGTATCATTCTTTGATGCTCTAGCAACTTTAATTTGCCCATTAACAATCTCTTCTGCCTTGTAAAGTTCTTTAAGTGCGTATGCTACTTTAGTTCTTTTAGATTTAAGGTCTGATAACGTTCGGTCAATCTTTGCGGTTACTGGCAACTTACTCTCAGCATCACGTCTGAATTTAAGGGACCATCCCTTGATTTGTTTCCAGAAAAAACTTACTACTAGGATTCCTACTACTACTTCGATAATTGTAATCATATGATTACTCCTTCTTAAAAATTAATTTGTTTGCTTCTTGTATTAATATATATTATGACAATTCTAATAGTCAATGATTAATATTCATTTTCTATAAATAATTCTTCTATATTTAAAACTCTCTGAATATCTTTAAAATTAACAGGAGTATAATTCCAGTGCATAACACCCACATTAATAAACTGATTGCCTTCTATTTTGTTGGTGTGTATATGTCCATGTATATTTACTAAAGGGAATCCACGAGTCAGCTGAGTCTCTAATGGTTTATGTGATAATATATAATACTCATTCCACAGAATAGGCTTATCATAAACCTTTTCAAATCCAGCATCTCGCCACCAGTTATCACTCTTATAATCATGGTTACCTTTAACAAGACGCTTACGACCATTGAGTTTTTTAATCAACTCCTTAGCCCTGTCAGACCCAGTAAAACTAAAGTCGCCGAGATGATACACGATATCATCCCCCTTAACGACTTTATTCCAATTTTTAATAATAGTCTTATCCATTTCGATAGTAGACTTAAATGGTCTGTTATCATACTCAATTACATTATTATGACCGAAATGCGTATCAGCTATAAACCAAGTATTCATTATTTGATTCCGTCGTATTTAAGTATATTCACAATAATTATTAGTCCATATGCCTGTAACGCTGTAATTTTAGATACACCATTAAATACGTCAGGAATAATAGCATTCCATATCCACATCATAATATATGCACCAATAAGATTCAAAATAACACCAACAATAATATTAGTAGTTCTATCACTCATAATTAATCCCTATCAAAAATTAAAATTTTTAATGTAATATAAATTAATGCTATAATGAATACACCTAAAATAATGGAAATAGGTAGCCAAATAGGAGAAAATACCCATAATAAACCTATAGAGATATATCCTGTAGTTTCCATAATTAATAACACTATTACAGAAATCACAGAAAATATCATTAGTGATAATTCATAATTATTCTTCATATAATATCCTTATTCTAAAACATTTTGAAAAAACTTAGTTGCATCATATGTAGCATAATACACATGATTGTCTTTGATAACAGCAAGATGTCTATCAGGATTATTTTTAAATTCCTTATTATATCTAGCCGAAGCAGTAATTAGATTACGTGACATAATAATTTCATCATCAACTATAACATACACACACGAGTCATCAAGTCTTGGTAAATCTTTTTTATTCACTATTATTCCTCCTCAATACTAGATGCACTAATAAATAATAACGCATCATATTTTCGTTCAACTACATTTTTAATATCATCTGTCATATATTTATATTTAAATTCATGATAATAAAATGGTTCTGTTATTAAATGATATCCGTTTGGTGTTGTAGATTTATGTATTAGTTTAACACCAAATTCTGTTAATAACTTTTGAAATTCATCAAATAATGAATTATCACTAGAATCAAAATCAAATAAAAAATTTCGTTCACATTTACTATCCGATTGCATAAGAATTGATTTCCAATGACTATTAACTTTATTAATAACCGAATCGTATTTTTCAATCATATCAATTTGCATAGTTTGATATGCAGTTTTAAGACTTCGTTTATTAACAGTCCGATAAATTCTCCATAATCCTGGCTGACCATGAATAATATTATTTAATTCATTAAGAATTTCATCTTCTGTTTGATTATAATATCTGATAAGTCGATAACTCTTCTTAGATAATCCAATATTTTCATTTTTATTAGGACTAACTCTCCTAATAGCAATGTATACATATACTTCATCTTTATTTAATTTATTTGTCGTGCACATTGAAATACCCTGTCTTTACAACATTATTTTCAACAATAATAGAAAATGTTATTTCTTTATTATTTCCTATTGCCCAAATATCAGTCATGTTATCATTATAAATATATTCTATTCCACCAGAACGTGACTTTTTAGATACAACACTATTATTTTTAATAGCATTATATACAGATTCAAATACAAATTTTCTAAGAATAGATGGTACAAACAAACTATCCCATACATCAACAGAAGATATATAACTATACACAACAGAATATTTTAAACTTAATTCTTCTAACCTATCACATATTTGATTAAATGCATGGTCTGTTAAACTAGTAGGATAACTATTATTATTATTTATATCTAATGTGATTGCATTCAATTCATTCGTGGTTTTTGTTATATTCATTTTAGCTTCATTATTTTGAACATATGTATCAATAAACTTTTCATATTTTATTAAAGATGTATCAGGTTTTGGTCCTGTAGTTATTTTTTGTTTTGATTTTGGTTTTGGTTGTGTCTTCTTTTTCTTAATAGTCTTTTTTTGATTACTCATAAACACCTCTCAATTATTAATTATAGTATTAATATACATTATATATATTGATATGTCAATAGTTATTATTGAATAATAGGAGAATATATTATAGAGCCATCTTCATCTACTATTATTGTATCAGACATAATTGTTAATAAATCATCTCGTATTGTTATTATATAACGTAATGTATCGTATCCGTTTGATGGAACAAATCTGTATAATTTTAATATAACATATTCATCGTTTTCTTCTATTCCATCATCATGTAAATTAAATTCAATTTTCATAGAACGTGCTCTTCTGTTATTACCTAACGGCTTAACTGAAAATTTAGTACCTATTCTAGCTCTACCTCGTTGTGAGGGTGTGTCATAATCATCATTTATAGTTGCTGTACTATCAACTAATTTCCATTTAAATCGCTGATTCCATAAATTAGTAGTTATTTCTATAGAATCATTACCATCACTCTCATAATATAAATCTTTTGTTATGAATAGTTGTTGTGTGTATGCAAACGACACTAATAATAACATACTAATAATAATATTCATTATTTTTCAACCTTTATCATTTTGCGTGTATTAATAATTTCTTCTTTTTTATCATTGAATATCAATTTAGCACGAACTATCGCAATATATGCACCACTTGCAACTAATCTACCATTTAAATTAATTTTATCCCACATAGTATATAACGCCCATTGACCATTAGTTGTTTTTGATACTCTCATAGGGATTTCGTTTGTTAATTTATTACCAACAGCATCATAAATTTTAACACTACCTAATGAATTATCCAAAAACCTATGGTCCGATAAAATAACAATAAATATTTCATCATTAGAATAAAACGAAATAGGGTCTGTGAATAAATCATATGGGTCTAAATGATATATTGCATATAATTTAGATTTAGATATAGGCATGATTAAAACATATTGATATGTCACATCACTTTTGAGTGTATTTTCTGCATATATAGAAAAACTATCTAATAATATAATATCTGTTATAGGTGCTGAATAATATAGGGAAGTCCCATATACTGAAACTTCCCCATATTTTGGTTCATCTACAACATGTAATGTATAATCAGAATAGCATAAAACAACACTAAATAGTATCATTAAATACTTAATCATTATATCATCCTTTATGGTGTATCAACATCTGTAACCGATGGACTATAATTAATAGACCCTCCTTCAGGTACTGTAATTGTATCTGAAGAAATAACTGGTGCTTGGTTATCTACAGGTGTGATTTTCACATAAATCCATGCATCAGGACCAACATTGTTTGCTGCATCTGTAGCATGAATCTGAAATGAGTCTAAAACCATAGCAGAACCTATTTCGGAACCATCATGTTGATATGTCAATTCCGTTGAAGATGGGAACGTTACAGTACCTTGTGTTGGTCCAGTAGCTCCATTTTGTAGTGTGTAGGCAAATGTTGAACTAATCAACAATAACCCTAAAAGTATTTTTTTCATAATATACTCCCTGTTATATTATTATTATTGTACATAAGTATTTATATATAATATTAAAAATTATCTTCCATATATACCAGAATCACGTATTAATGTATCTAATTCTGTTATTTGATATGTACCATAAAATATTTTTGTATTATCATCAATGTGTTCATATAATAGCCATTCATCTTCATTGTCACCAACATTAAATCTCATGATAGTTCCACTTAAACCATTATTATTAATAATATAAGCATCATCATAGTTCATATTTTTTAAATCATGTACGTCCATTATCAATCATCCTTAACTATTCTTTGTATAGCACTAACCATTGTATCAATAATTCGTTGTCTACCGTCAGTTCGCATTAAATATTCTTTGCATTCATGATAATTATCCATAAAAAACCATTCACATAATATTGATGGCATTTTAGTATATTTTAATACATGAAATGATGATTCTTTGTCGGCATCTCCATCAGAATAATCAGTTCTTAATTTAATAGTAGGGAATTGTTTGCCTACTTCAGAATAAATGATACTTGCATATTTATCACTTTTAGTTTCTCCGTGATATGTATATGCCTCAAAACCTGAACCACCACCAGCATTACTATGAATAGAAATATAAACACAATCAATATTATCATTATACCATTTATTTGCTCGTGAAGTTCTAATAGGTAATTCAACATCATATAATTCTGGTGCAATATTTACATAGGGAATTCCTAATTGTGTTAATTGTTCTATAATACCATTAACTATTGCTCTATTAAATTCACCTTCAAATAATTGTGTTCCATCATCCCATAAAGGACTACGTTTTCCTTCTGTCTGATAAGAACCATTAATGAGTCCGCCATGACCATTATCTAAAAGTATAGTTTTCATAATATTACCGACCCATTATCAACTCATCAAAATATGGGAGACTTTCAATAGCTTTAATAAAATGTTGCCATTGAGGTAATCTATGATTTTTTCTCAAAATGTATAATCTACGTAGAGTTTGATACGTAAATGCTCTAACTCTTGCTTGTAGCCATCCAGACGGCAAGTCTGCTTTTAATTTATGAATAGGTACATCGCTAATATCACCATATTTATCTACATTCTTCATAACAATATCATAATATTTTCGTACCATATCTATGTCCGTATCATCACTAAATGCTTTATAAAATGAATCAATATCAATAGTACCATCAGGTCCTACAATAGATTTTAATTCTTTCTTTAACGTATACATTGTAGATTCTGAACTAACAGGTAATGTTCCGATACAATATGTATCAATTTCTGCCCACATAAATAAAGGCATATTAATATTCATCCATGCAACGATAGCTCTTTGAAATTTACCATGAACATCACCTTGATGGATTTCTTTACCATCACTTACTTCTTTTTTATTCAATAATGTTTTTGCTAATTTTGCATCTTTCTCACCAAGAACAAAATTTCCATTAACAATCATAGAATCACCACGACTTTTAGTCGGATATCGCATACCAGTAATAGCAGACATAAATCCACCTGTTTCAGTAACTAATACAAATTCTTTTTTATTCATCAATTATCCTTTATTTGTTTTTACAATGTTTATCAACTTCAATTCCATCTTCTATTAATTGTCCTGCTGACATTATAACCATAACACATTCAGCAATAAAACCAACACCATCAGTACCAAACCATAATGCTAATTGAGCAAATGCACTTATTCCTAAAAAAATCCACTCTTTGAAAGTCATTTCACTTTTAATAATATCTTTAACATCATCAAAAACACCATCATCTTTAAGTATCTTTAAAATAGATAATAAATATTTAGATTTTTTATATGCGGTATTTGCTTCATTAAATTCATGTATTAATCTACCAATACCATTAAGTGTCTCTTGACCTAAATCTCTAATAAGTGCTCGTGTTATACGTTCTTCATTAGATACTTTAAGACCCACCATACTTAATACTAATAATATAGCATCTACTAAAAATACTAATATAGCATTATCACATTTATTATTTTTAGTATAAAATAATTTTATTTCATGTTGTACTTTAGAAATGTCAGAAGGAATATACTCTACTGGTTGAATATTACTTATATCAAGAAATCTTTTAATTAAACTATACATATAACCGCCTTTATTAATAATATTATTTATATTAATTTTAGAAGTTATATGTATAGTCGGAATTAATTTATTCTATAATTAAACGAACTTCAAATTCGTACCCAAATCCATCTTCTTCGAATCTATACTGTAACACTCATTGTGTATACTTATTTAATATTCAATCATATTTGATATATTACAGCTCATTTCATTATAATCATCTGCGTTATCACAATTATCTAAATCTCGTTCAATCTCATCTCCCATTCCAATGCTTTTCGCTAATTCATATATTTCAGAATATTTACTTTCAATTTCTAATTTGTAACCAAACATTTCTTCTAATTTGAATGCAATTAGTTCTAACGCTTCAATCTTATCTTGTTTCATTTTGTCATCCTTTTTAATTACTGCATCAATATTTATATGTTTCATTAGTACTTTATTAATTGTTGCTACATGTAAGTCGTAAGACTCTATATGAGACAGTGCCTTACTGTATACACCATTACCACCAGACTCAGTTTTATATTTAACAACAAACCACTCCTCATGAATATAATGGTCTATATAGTTATGGATGGTTTTGGTGTCTCCATCCATATCAACAATTTCAATATATTTATCGATAATTTTCATATACCTATCCAGCAATAGCAGTCAATAGACTTTCGTATCCCATACCTTCTTCTTCAAGGTCGATGTCTTCGTCATCATATCGAAAACCGCCCATAGAAACATACTCACCGAAGTCTTCGTAAGGGGTCATCAAATGCCCTGTAAATTTAGTTGGGTCTACATCATCAAAGGTTTTAACAGAATCTGGAAGCACTCCAGACCAACTACCTTTAGATACCGACTCAAACACCAACACCCAATTTGAATATTTTGGATTGTCTTTGTATTCAGGGATACCGAATTTTTCAGCAACTTCATCTTCGTCGTCGATGTTATGTTCTTTCATATACGCTTGAACTTCATCATCGTGCTTATCCCACCACTCTTCGATTTTTTGCTCAGTGTTATACCAGTTCTTATCGGTATAATCATACGACTCAACAATAACATTAATGTCTTTTGAATTACCATCTTCATCGTTTAGGATTATTGGGAAATCACGAGAATCATTACAAGATACAGCACCAACATATAGTGGAGATTCATAAAATGGCTCCATTTTATCACCATCAGCACCGATAGATTCAATGAACTCTTGAATAGCATCTGAATAATCTCCAGAGAAATCACTATCAAATAGAGTTGTTCTAAATTCTTTTACCTCATCTTCTTCATGAATACCATCATAAATAGCAACAAGGATTGTATCTTTTACCTCTTCGTCGCATTCATCTTCAAACCAATCATATGCAGCTTCTGTAAGAGGGTATCCACCAATTTCACTACTAAGTCGTCTGATTTCAATTTCAATAGCCATTCTGTACTTCTTTCTTTTTTGCCGTTAAGCATTTTAATTATTATTTATCAACACTAGTAATATATACTATGGGAATCTATATGTCAAGACATTTTATCTATTTTTGTTAAAGAGTTTACCATAACACACATTGGAGCAAATCTATTATAATCTTCTTCGTTATCAACTACAACAGAACATCTAGTAGAATCCATCAAACAACTAGACGTAGCAACGAACTGTGGGTTGAATAGTAGTTTATGTCCATATCCAACTGCATCTACACGGTATGTGTTAGACATTCTTTTACACTCATCACATACATTATCATCAGAACAATCTTCACCGTCAGGACAATAACTAGTATATAATGCGAACCAATCGCCTACTTTGAAATCTGTTAATTTACTCATAGATTAAACTTCTTTTTAACACCAAAAATATCAGCAAATTTATTAATGTTCACCTCAACAAAATCACATATAAACTTAAACGCCCCATCCATATACAAATCAAGTATGGACATCATCACGTTTTTATTTATAATCAAACTCACGGGTAATGTAATAGGCAACATAATTATCATTACACCTCCAGCAATTATAATTCCGACCAGCAAGATTGTCCCAGTTATAAATAGTATTACATTTATAACCATAGTTACAAGAAATTCAATAAACTCTGTTCTGAATCCTTTTTCATTCATTATTAATCCAATTCCTCTAATCCTTTTTTAAATGCGTCAATTTCTTTTTCTCTATCATATCCAACAAAAGAAAACCCTACGTTACCGCCAGTATATCTAGCTATCTGGTTATCAAATTCATCAGGGAATGGTGAGAAATAAATCACCTCATTGAAATTAAAATCTGAATTATATTTTGGAATAGACCCACTTTTAAATATAGGTTTAATATTGAACTCATAAAATCCACCACCATAGTTTAATGGCTCTCTATCTACCAACGTAAATATAATCCCGTTAACGATGCCTTCATTGACGTATCGTTCTAATACATTCTTCTGGTGAATTAGTTGGTGTTGATACATATTAGCCTTCATAGCGTAATTTCCATGAGCAACCAATATATTCCCTAGAGTGATAGCATCCTCAGCGTTCAACCACATCTGAGCATCAATAGATTCCCTGTGTGTTCCTGTAGTGTCTGCCATATCAGTTTTGATTGTGAACATAACATTTCTATCTTCGTAGGTTCGTTCTGGAGTTTGACCTAGTACACCAAACTCAATAGTGTTCTCGTCCTCCATACTATATGGATAAGCAACCTTAATAAACTCTTCGTTTATCTCTTCTCTCATTATTGTTTCTGGTAATTTACTCATTATAATTCCTCTGTTTCGTCATCGTGATATTCTAAAATATTATTTATGATATGTTTTTCGTATTCATCATTTACCAACGCAATCGTATACACATCAATAAATGATTCCTTTTTTAATAAAATTATCTTTACCAATATCCTTTAAAAATTGCTCTGCTTCCACAAGACCTTCAGTAGTCATTTTAAATTTATTCATAACTGTTCACTTTCTATTCTTGTATACTAATTGATATACAGTCATCGGTCTCACCAAGGACTTCATCTCGGTCCTCGTATGGCAAATTGAACACCTGTTTGCTACCACAACAATTCATACGTTCAATATTAATTGAAATAGAAAAATCTTCTCCGACAAGACCGACAGGAATAATCGCCCCATCCAATCCTTCTTTACTTATTAAATTAACCATCTTAATTAAAGTATCAGCTAATTCAGGTTTATCTATTTTAATTTCACTAACTTTCACAATCTACCTCGTCTATAAATCCAATGATATCAATTCCGTGAACACCCTTATCTATATATCTATAAACAGGAGCGTCATCAATATATATGGTCACATCGTATGTGTTCATGAATACTCCATTATCATCTATGTTACTACTATGTTGCTGGACCATATTCACACGCTCTTTAATAATATCGACATCTAATACATCAATATCATATTTATCTAATACCAAAAATATAATACTATTTCTAATACGATTATACTCTTTAATGAGATTATTTATAAGAGTTTGTTGTTCAGAAGGACATCCACACACATAAGAAGAATCTAAAGAATAATCAATCATCATTTACCTACCAATTTTTTCATAGACCCAAGTATAAAATGCATTGTTGAACTTTTGTAGGCACACTTATCACATACCATAATATCTAAATCATGTTCTCCTGAGTGAGCACCAGACCGCCAGTCTTTACTAATATGGTATTGTTCCCACCCATATATTTGTGACTCAGTAAATGATTGTTCTACCGTCTTCCCACATATATCACACTGTGTTGTTGTTATTGTTTTCTCACTCATTATCAAAATCCTTAGACGGACAAAACCAATCATCTTTAATAATACCACCCATAGCGACTGCTCCAATACTTCCACCAATACCTGCGATACTTCCGAGTAGTCCGCCAATTTCTTTAGTAATCTTCATTATTTTCTCCTGTTAATAATTTTCCATCTATAATAATATATAATATGGAATCCGTCAATGTCAAGGTGTTTTGTCATTTATTATCAATATGTGCAGCAAAAACAGTAAATACAATAATAATTATGAACGCATACGTCATTGCAGGCGATGGTGTATGTCCAGATGAAAATACACTTAATACGTTAAACCCTGCGGTAGTCATCATAATTGTGGCAATCTCACTTAGTTTCATCAAACTGTCCTTTAATATTTCACTTGAGTTCCCGTTCGGCAATCTTTATTCGGTTCCTCCATTAATTGGTTATGACATCTTCTAATAATTTCAGCATCAAATTCTGCATTATGCTTAGAATCATAATCAATCTCAGGCACATAAGCATATTCTTCTCTTGATATATCTGGGTCAATTCCACACATATTAAATAATGTACAAATATCAAATGGAATGTAATAGATAATCTTTGGAATATTAAACGCATGTCCCCAGAGTTGATTAAATAACATCCAGTCATAAGCCAAGCAATCTGACCACATTTCAATCAATGGAGAATCAATATCATCTTCAGTAGTATTCATTAATGCATAGAACCATTTTTCAAGTTCTTCTGCAACTTGTTCTTTAGTTCCTTTCATCTCAACTGAATATTGTCCAGGATTGTTTTTGTCATAAAATGATTCTTTTCCTGACTTTTTGAAAAAGGGTTCTTTGTCTTTATATCGTAAATTACCAATAACGTGCTCTTCAATCCACTCGTCAACCTGAGTTTCGTCATAGTCAGTAAGTTCCGCATAGAACCTATGACCCATCATAACGTCAGCCACAAGTCCAATAGATATTAATGTTGTGTTCTGATGGAGTCCTGTAAACTCCATATCCCAAAATACTTTAGTTCTATAATAATTCATGTTACCCCCAATTTATACAGACGACATGTTCATCTGTTTCTTCTACTTTTCTTACTATTTGATACTCATCAAGACACGGATTATCTCGTGAGTCGTTGTAATACCCATGACTAGGACCACCAACAACGGGAAAATAATCATTAGCTAGATAATCTGAAGCATGAATTAATGGTAGGTCTCCTACTTCATCATAAATCTTTTGAAGATTTTCTATATATTGTTTTAATTTCATTTTACTTCCTCACCCTATATTTTACAATAGTATGTACAGGTCCATCGTTACTGTATGTAAGGGTCGGTTGAATTACTTCAATGATATCCTCTTTAGGGATTCCTGTTACTTCAGCTTCCCATAGCCATCCAGCTTGGGTATCTGTTGATGTGTCACTAGGTGAGCTGATGTTTCCGTGGATATCATAATATGTGATATACACGTCTGATGGCTTGAATGCTACCACCCTTTCAACAAAGGTAGTCTTGCCATCTATTTCAGTCATTTCATATTCCACACATTCAGGCGGGTTCTTATCCGTTTTAGATTTCAATGTTCTAAGGGCGTTAATCAAATCATCCAGTGTCGCCTCAGTATTATGACCACCTTCAATCCAATCATCGTTAGCAATATCTAAAAATGCATCCAAAGATAAATCTTCGCCTGTAGTTGATTCATATATTGTTATATCTTTCATTTTATTTTTTCCTATTTTATCAGTGATACTGTATCTACTTGCAATTCCAACCCGAGGAACAAATTCATCTTCTGTAATTAAATTCTTGAAAGTACGTTGATATGGTGGAAGGCAAAGAGTTTCTACTATGTTCACATGACCACACGAACATTCATAAGTAAAGCGTTCTGCAAGTCCTTGAAGTTTTTCATACTCTGCATCGTTGGGTCCATATAGTTTTTCACATTGTTCACATCGATATACAATTGTGCTATTTCCTTGATATTTCATTTTACCTCTCCTCATTTAATAATGGACAATCGAGATTAGAAATACAATCTCCATAGTATGTTTTGTGTTGTTCTTCTTTAATTAATTTTATTTGACATTTCGGACAACCATTACCAGAGTAAATCAAGTTATGACACTCTTGGTAAAAGTCCACCCATTCAATATCAGTCATACTAACCTAACCGTCTACTAAGTTCATTAATCAATAAATCACTAGGCAATTCTTGTAACAATTCTTCAATATTCATATCATCTAGCATTTTATTAGTTTGTAATTTATTTTGTAAATAAACAAAATTAGCTTTATCAATTGTACTATCAGAAGATTCATCACACCAACGATTCACAGTAGACCTAGACTTATCTAATATTCTAGCAACCTTAGACTTCCCACCTAACGAATCCACAAGATTATTCAACTCATCGTAATTCATTTAATATTCCTCTGTAAAATACCACATATCATTACTAACTTCATTACCAGTTCTACTATCGCAATAATGTTCTGCAATATCGTATGGATTTTCTCTATTCTCCAAAGTATAGATATTATATCTGTCTCCGCTATCTTGGTCGTATTTATGAGCGATATTTGTAATAAAAAACTCACCAATATGTTTGTCTCCAATTGCTCTAAAATAATGTAGAGTGTCTCCTTTTATACTTAAATCTTGACTGATTTTAAATTCATCTTTAATCATTTAAACTCCTTAATAAATTCATCGAACGTTAAACTGTATGGGTGTTTAAATTTATAGTAGCAACGAACATAATTACCGCATAGAGGTTTATATACCATCTGAATATAAAATGGGAACTGCTCTTTTACTATATTACCTTTAGAATCTCTCTTAGGAGAAAAGGCAACACTATACCCACACTCATACGCTTCAGTGGCAATGGTATACTCTTCATCAGTATTCACTTGAACTGCTTTACATACACTAGTAAATTTGAATGGATTAATATCCATTGTTCATGCCATTCGCTATATTAGTCTGAATATCATACTTCATTGCAGTTAATGATGATTGAAACATCTCACTGATGGTATTCATCATTAAATTACCGACACCATCTCTAAGAAGACCATCAACAATATCAGTAATTTCATCTGAATGTTCTGTCATCCACTCTTTACATACTTCCTTAGCACGACCATGTAAGTCTAACTCTTCACGAATAACGGTCTCTATCAATGATGGTTTATATTTAACAGGACCATATCCAGAACTGTGAATGAGTTCTTTAGTAAAGAATACTTCTCTAATACCTGCATCAATAATCTTAGATAGTTCTTCATCAGTGATTAAATCACCGATACCCTCACGAATACGTTCTTTCATCTTGTCTTCAAAATTCATTGATTTTTCAATTTCATTGCTCATCTTAATTATCCTTATTTATTAATTTATTAATATTAATCATTTATATAACATATTAATTCTTACTGGATATTATACATACGTCTAATAACAACAGTTCCCATTTCACCTGAAAGGACAAAAGATTTATTATAATCATTCATCATCATAGTATATTGATTACCAACATTAGATGTTAATAATCCTGTTATCAATGTATAATTTCCTTTTAGTCCATCATATATTTTAATATCTTCAATTTTATAAAATGACATAATAGTTTCTGTTTCATCCCATAGGTATCCAATACCTTTATCATTATTTATAACAATATTAACTTTTGAAAAATCAGGATATGATACACCATCAAACTCACTAACATCAAAATTGATTCTCCATTTAGTATTAAATGAGAACATTAAAATATTATTACTATTAGAACTTTCAACTCTACCAATCCAATTAACTACTGATAAACTATCCATACTTTGTGAAAATGACATAACAGCCATAAATACAATAAACATTACAATTTTTTTCATCTTAATTCTTCTTTCTTTTAAATAAATCGCCTATTAAAAACATAAATTATTTCCAAACACTATCAATTAAATCATAAATCAAATGGCTTTGTTCTTTAGTAAAGTCCCAACGAACACCAACATTTTTGTCTGCCCAATCTTTTGGATGATTCCCACGTTCTTTAGACACAGCACACCAGTCAGCAACCATCTCAGCAATATACACATCTGGCATTTTCTGAGCATCAATCAGTTTAGCTTTAGAATCTCTGTCATCTTTATTGATAACATCTGCGTTATCACCACACCAATACTCAGGATGGTGTTTATTAAAAAGAACATGACGCTCAGTAGCACTATGCATTCTGTCTTCAATATGGGAAGGAACTTCAAATTCTTTACCCTCATCAGCTAATTTATATTTCCATGTAATATACATATACGGTTCATGTTCAGACTCTTCAAATTTACTAGCATCATGGTCAATAACAATATCACGCAGTTCTTCAAACTCAGGATAGTTATCAGCAATACTATTTGCATAATCTTGTACTAACCCAATATGCATATTAGTTCTTTTATCGAAATGGTTAGACATCTCTACGTATTCTTTAAACTCCATTACTCACATCCCATATATAAATCTCTAATTTCATCTACTAACGTATCGTATTTATCGCAAATACGTTCGTACTCTTCTGAAAGTTCATCATAATCAGAATCTAGTACAACATCAATATCAACCATTTCCTCAGATTCTACAATCTGTACTGTAATTGTCTCGTGGACAAAATCTTTTTGAATTCCCATATTATTCACTCTCTTTCATAATAGCATCACGAGCAACCTCAATCGAATCCCATAAATCTAAATACTCAATACACTCTTCTAAAATCTCTAACTCTTTTTTGTAATCAATTTCTTCATGCTCCATAATATATCCTATTTAGTGAGCCAATCGCCCCGTAAAAATCTAATAATTCTCATAATCAATCCGTATTTTGGTTCTTTAATAATACCATCATCATTATTAAGTTTCATTTTATTATACTCCATTAGTTTACATCAATCAATCCACGAGGATAATACATATCTACATCATCAAAGTTGAAATGCTCTTCTGGATATTCAAAACAAAACTTTGGACCAAACAACTCAAATGCTTTTTCTCGTCCTTCATTTACCTTATTATGTGTTATTACAGCAACACAATCTTTATCAAAGATTTTTCCATTAACTCTATGGATATGGTCTTGACCAAAAGTAACATACGTTTTCATATAATCTCCTATTGTTTATTACTATCTATTTTCTAAAAAATTCATTATATTCACACCCAATCTTCATTAATAATCTTACCATCAACTTCAACAATAAATCCATGTGAATAATATCCATTGTGGTCATTAACTAAATGAAGATATTTAATTTCATCAGTTTTTTCATTGATTAATTTAAAAGTTGCTCTATTTCCAGCATCGTGCCAAAATGATTTTTCATAAAAATTAACATCAAATACAAATCCATCAATAGTCATTTCATTATTACTATTACACAACCCATCATCATAATCATCATAATTAATATCTTTTTCATCAGAAATAATCCATGTAGCATCCTCACAACAGCACTGATTACTATCATAGCCGACCAATACATTATTATCATCTACAAAATTATGTTTGCCATTTCTGTTAAAATAATCCATAATTTATTTATCCTTATTTTGATGTAAAAGAGCATTATATGTATGTTGTAATGCTTCATATTGCCTATTTAAACTTTTATATTGTTCGTAATAATCATCTAATACATTTTTATAATTACTAGTATCTTTTTCTAATATTTCTATGTTATATGTTAAATATTTATTTTGTTCCATTAATAACTCAATATGTGCAAATAACCCACCCAAAGCACTACGAACCTTATCAGTCATTCCAATCTCAATAAAATTACCATGAACATCTTGATATTTTTCACCATAAATCAATTCTTCTTCTGGTACAATTTCACCACTATCACCATTAGGTATAGATGTGTGTGCATTAAGTCCTTTAAATTTTACAATCTTTGCAGGATTAGGAGCTTCTTCATATTTAATATCTGTTATTAAAATCATATAACTTCCTCTCTATACTATTAATATATATTATTGTCAACATATATGTCAAGTGCTTTTTACTTTATTATTAAATTATCATCAATACTATAAATAGTATCACTACATATTAAATTATAAATATCGTTGATAGGATATAAATCAAAAACATATTCTTTATGTTTTTTACTATAAGAAAACGGAAGACTTCCTACATATTGCAACTCCGTAACTATATATACATAATCTTCATTTAGAGAGTTATTATATTTATTACTACGTAATTCAACAAATGTAGATGATTCTAATACAGGTTTAGATACAGCTTCATATGTTCCTGTGATAACTAACAACACTAAAATTATAGCAACTATACGTGGATGTATATCGTAATTATAATGTGAAAATGGGTCATTACTTAAAAATAAAAATGATAGTGCACCTAACACAATTAATCCAAAAAATACATAAATCATTTTTTACTCCTCAATTCATATCCTGCATCATTAATATCTGAATTTAATCTTTTATGAAAATTTTCTTCACCATCATCACCGCTATGCAACCAATCAATACGTTGAGCATATATTCTACCCAATTCTAACATTTCTATTGCATTTTTGAATTCATCGATAGTGTTATCGGAATATGAATGTCCCCATCCATTTTCATCTTTAATACCATTAGTCTGAATGATATTTCGAATCTCTTCTACAATATCATCAATATGATATTGATTATAATTAAAATGACCACCACTCATAACAATCTCCTAGTTATATATTATCATTATTAATAATATACATTATTGTTATAAATAAGTCAAGATGTTTTTTTTAATTAATGAAATTTAATTCGCATTCGCCTCGCATATATTTTAGAATAGTTTCAGCGACAAAATTTTCAGTTTCATCGCTGGACCTTCTCCATTTATTTAAAATATATGTATTTCCTCCAAGAATTTCTTTTATCTCTTGTTGATGCTCTTGTGCGAAATCATAAGCATCACAATTAATATGCTCAATCCCCATAATTTTTCCTAATATTGAATTTGACCATTTTTATCAACACACACATCATATTCTGTGCTTATATATTTACCATTTGAATCAGTAACAGTATATTCTGTATAATATTTATATCCAAGAGGACAATTTGCTATATCTACAGGACTTTGACAACTATTTAAAATAAAAAATAGCATTAAAACTAAAAATATCTTCATAATTATCTCTTAATCGTTAATATTTCTAATAATAAATTCTTTATCAGTATTCCGTTGTAATGATTTATTGAAATCTCTATCCAAATCAATGATTAAATTCTCTCCACCATCAGCATCCATAATATAGATTGGTGTGGGATTATCTAAATATCCTTGTATAGTAACATTGTCAAATGTGTATGACGTATCAGCTTTTTTGACATTTTTGTTTTGATTATCTTTATTCTTACCATAAGATATAGTAATTAATAATAATCCTAAGAATAATAATGTTTTCATCTTAATAACTCCTTGACATGAGTTTCGTTTCTATATGAGTATAACCAGGTTTTAATTTAAATACCTTATCAACCTTAACAACTTGATTAATTTCACTAATTGTGCTGTCATTAGGGTCTGATATGATACCTAAACAAGATGTTTCTTGTAATACCTGCTCATTATATTTATATATTACACCACCACCACTATTATTATAATGTTTTGAACTAGGAGAATAATATGTAGCACCATCAATTATTGTCGGATTTTTTGGTTGTAATTGAATACCAGCACCGTCTACAAACAATATACCTCTCATATAATTAACACCTAATTGACAATTTGCTTGATTAGTTCTTGATAGTAGTATGAAGTTAGAACCATGTGTTGTAGAAGGACAATATTTCATACTATGATTTCGTGTCCATACATAAATTATTTTACCATCAATTTTAGAACCATTGTCTTTAACTACAAAATCACCAGGATTTCCATCCCAAGTTGGATGTTCTCTTATTACTACGAATCCGCCACACAAAGTATCACCATTTGTAACCGCTTGAATATATGTTGCTGTTAAATCATCACCATAAGTAAGAGTTGGTGCAGGATTAGTATAATAACAAGTAACTGAGTTTAAAATAGAATCATTTATTTCTAGGTCAGCAGGTTTATCAGGCATACCCAAACTATCTAAAATATCCATTTCAGAAGTTTCATGATATATCATACCTGGATTATAACATACATCTTCCATATATGTTCCAACTGTCTGTCCGTTATCATATTTACTTTGAACAGAATAAACATCTTGAAAATTTAAATCCCAATGTTTAGCCCAATCAAATTTTATACCTGCATTAGTCCAATCTGTTGTGTGTCTACCATTATGATATATTGTGCCATAAAATGATGGGTCTGAAGCATGAGCACTAATTCCACCTTCGAATCCAACTTTATCTTCAAAATATGCTGTTGTTGAAGAACTTAAATCCCAATGTCCACCTAAATAGGCTATATCTCTAAATTGGAGTATACCACCATTCATAGTAGTAACTGATGTATTTTTATCTTGATAAAAAGGACCATCAAAAATAACATCACATGAATTTGTTGTAAGTTTACCTTTAATATATGTCATACCTACAACACGCACATCACAGTTACTTTCAAAGTCTGTATTACCACCAAGTTTAAATGCAGCCATTGGTTGAAATGTTGTATCAGGTTGAACACTCCAAGTAGTATCTGAATGTATCTCTAAACCATCAAGATAATATAGTCCTGTATTTTTAGCTTTAGCATGTCCTTTAGATTCTGCTTCAACTTCTACAGCCATAATTAAATTATCAACATCAAAACCTGATATTTTCACTTTATACTTTTGTTTAGTATTCGGTATAGAAACATAATGAGTAGAATCTCCTATGAGATATGAGTGTTCTATGCTATCTAAAGATGTTGCTTGTAGCCACTCATTAAGAATAATCATAATACTATCAAACATAGGTTCAGTTTTATCCGTCTCAATAATTGTTGTAGCATTAGTATGACCACTTAATGTAGTAGACCTTGCTACTTCGGAAACACCCATATAAACACCAGCTTTACTATCAGAACCAGCAAGATTAATTAAATTCAGACCAATAAATGATACAGCCAATAATGCCATTAATACATATAATAATGTAACTCCTCTATTATTACTCATAATATCTCCTCTAATTAAACACTTTATCTACAATACTCAGCACATAATCAGGAGTCAATTCAAACTCACTGTCTTTTAATTGTTTACGTCTAAATTGTTCAATCATATTCATGAAATATAAACTATCAACACCAATCAACTGGTCTTCCAAAACTTTAATATCCATCAGATTTAATTCAGATACTTGCATAGCAATTTTTAAGATTTGACCCGCATTAATATTCCATCCACGATTAATAAACTTACGCATACGAAATAGTGATGCTACAGGATATTTAGAACCAGTATACACTAAAGATTTATTGATTGTCAATTCCCACACTCTTTCGGGAACAACTAACTCATTTTTACCGAAATCAAAATATGCTTTGGTATGCTCAAAATCATAAGTGTCATGAATTTCATTAGGCTCGCCATAAAATCGAACAACCAATTGAATTTTATCAGATAATGTCACTGCGTTTGAAGAAATAAATACAGGAAAATATTTTCTCTTTTCTTTCTCAATAATCTTATCTGCTTCAATATCATCTAATTCTGAAATAATCTCTTCATTAGTCATACCCATCTCTTCTGATTTATTAGATACTTCTACATCACCATCACTATTAGCAACACCATCTGAAGGAATAATCAATTTAACTCTGTCTGGAGATGTATTGTATATCATAACTGCTTTTGAGTCTTTAATACTCTCAATATTATACCAATCCAATAATTCCTGGGACGGATTTTCACCATCAAGAACAAATGCTTTTATAGGTCTATTTATTTTATTTTTCTTATTTTTGTTGGCATCATTCCATTTATCAATATAATATTGTGAAACTAATAGAACAGTCTCTTTAGTTCTGAAATAACAATCAAAATCATTTGGTGTGTCACCATCAATCATAGATGTAAATGCACCACCAGTAATGATTAAATCTTTTCTGATTGCATTCTTAACAGTTTTATCATCAACAGTTTTAAGCCAATCATTAATCTTTTTAATTAAAATCT
>Ga0256827_10000701_pt1 | contig 20984 bp, 20 predicted proteins | sample CV84metaG_FD_185977 | JGI IMG/M metagenome (GOLD analysis project Ga0256827, IMG submission 185977) | Hydrothermal vent microbial communities from East Pacific Rise, Pacific Ocean - CV84 | ecosystem: Environmental > Aquatic > Marine > Hydrothermal vents | place: Pacific Ocean: East Pacific Rise... | reverse complement strand
TTTCTACCTTTAGCATTTAAATCAGCATAAGCAACTTCTACTCTAGCAATTAAGGTTTTTTGTCCATCTCTTAGCCATTTTCTTGGATCGTAGTATTTTTTATTTGGTTTATCTTCACCATCTGGATTACCAATTTGACCTTGAAGATAGTCTTTATTTTTTTCATAATACTCTTTAACACCTATCCAAGTAGCCCATTGAGTGTCTGTGTCAATATTCATTTTAATAACACCATAACCAATAGCTTCTTCTATTTCAGAAGGTGCGCTTCCACTTCCACCATGAAAAACAAAGTTAACAGGTTTCTCGTCCGTGTTAAATTTTTCTTGAATATATTTTTGAGAATTATCTAAAATTTTAGGAGTAAGGCTTACATTACCTGGTTTATAAACACCATGAACATTTCCAAATGAAGCAGCTATTGTGAAGTTTGGACCTACTTTCATAAGTTCTTCATATGCATATGCTACATCCTCTGGTTGAGTATATAAAAGTGAATTATCCATATCTGTATTATCTACACCATCTTCTTCACCACCTGTACAACCAAGCTCTATCTCAATATTTATACCTATTTTATTCATCTCATCAAAATAAGCTCTACATGTAGAGATATTTTCTTCTAATGGTTCTTCTGAAAGATCAAGCATATGAGAAGAGTAAAGTGGTCTACCATTGTTCTCAAAATGAATTTGACTAGAAGCAATTAAAGCATCTATCCAAGGAAGAAGTTTTTTAGCTGCATGATCTGTGTGAAGTATAACAGCAACACCATAAGCTTCAGCCATCATATGTACATGCATAGCTCCACTCACTGCACCAGCAATTGCAGCTTTTTCCTCTTCATTACTTAAGCCTTTTCCAGCATAGTAAGATGCTCCACCATTACTAAACTGAATAATTACAGGAGAGTTTACATTTGCGGCAGCTTCTAAAATAGCATTTACACTGTCTGTACCTACTACATTAACAGCAGGAATTGCAAAACCTTCTTTTTTTGCATAGTTATAAACTTTAGTAACATCATCACCAAACAACACACCCGGCTTTACAATATCTAATACACCCATAATAATTCCTAATATTAAATCTAATTTATAATAACATTATATTACATGAATCATTTAAAATAACTTTTTTAAAAGAATTTTATGATAAAATACAAAAAAAATTATTGGGCTTAGAGAATGAGATTAACTTTAGATGAATATTGTAAACATTTTAAAATGTCAAAAGAGATGCTAAATTCAAAACTTCGTGCCAAAAAACTAAACTATATTATTGAAAATGGAATGACATATATTATTGTAACAAGAAGTTCACTTGAGCAAGACAAAAGAACTGCCATTCATCAAGAACAAAAAGAACAAGCCCAAGTCAAAAAAGAGCTACAAAAACCAAAAACTACTGTTGCAACTGTAATAGGACTTTATCAAAAAGAAAATACGGCGTTAAAAGAAAAAATAATGCACCTAGAGATTAAGATAGATAAACTCATAGATGATAAAGAACAAATGCTTAGAGATGAGCGCGATAAAATAGAACAAATTTATGAAACAAAAGATGAGCAACTTAAAAATATTCTTGAACTTGTAAACTCAAAAATGAGATTAGAACAACAAAAAGCACATGAAAGTATTCATGAAATATCTAGTATTACTCATCAAGAAGCTGAGATTGAAGATGAAGATGAAAAAATAGTAGAACTAAAAGAGTATTTAAAATCACTTGGTTTAAAATCTTCAAAAAGAAGAGCTATTAAAAAAAGATTCTTAGATGTTTACGATAGTGATGTTAGAATTATAAATCAAAATGGGAAGTTATATTTAAATTTTTCAAAATATGACTATAGTGATCTCCTTGCCTAGTAAAAAATTAAAAACAGCCAATATCGCCAACAGTATAAGTAAGTTTGCAGCAGAACATCTACTTCAACCAAACGAGTATACATTTACTCTAAATGCAATTGAAACTCATATTAAAACAACAGCATATGATGACTTTGTAGTTTATCCAGAAGATATTCATGGTTATTATAGTGATACTAAAAAACTTATAAATGAGCATGTAGAGTTTAAACAATACTATACTATTACTGTAAAAAAAGAGTTAAAACCACGCATAAAATTAAAATATGAAATTGACTTCTCAGATGAAGCAATAAATCCACATATTATTATTTATCCTGATTCAGTTATACCATATAAGAAGTATAAAGCAAAAGATATTTATATACTACTTTTAAAAGAGTTAAATAATATAAAAGCAGAAAAAAAGATACTTGTTAAAATTTTTGATACAAAAATGAAAGCAAAACTAAAAGCTTTTGTAAAATATCTTTATCAAAATAAATTTGTTAAAAAAATAAAACTACCACTATTTGATGGAATAGCTCCAGAAATTACAAAAACATCAAAAATAATTAAGCACTACTTAGAAAAAGAGAAAGAAGCGCAAGTTATAGAAGTAGAAGCTGGTGAAGTTTTAGTTGAATTTATAAAACCTATATTTGGTAAAAGTGGTCTTAATGCACACGGTAAAATAGTCAACAATAACCATGGAACAAATAAAGACGACCTACATGTAGCCATAGACAGTGAAACAATAGAAGTTATTGAAGATGAAAAACATAAACTTTATAAGAGTAAAACCAAAGGTTTTGTGTACCTTGATGAAAAAAGATTTTACATTGACAATAAGATAAGAATGAAAAGATTATCTCGTGTTCAAAATAAAGTTGCTAAAGAAGAAGATAATAACATTGAAGTTTGCATTGAACAAAATGATACAAATATTGATAGTCTTGGTGAGGGTGTTGAACTAACTTCTGAGACTATTCATATAAAAGGTCATGTTGGCGCAAAAACAAAATTGGCAGCTACAAACCTTGTTATAGATGGCGCTACTCATGGTGATTCATATCAAGAAGCTAAAGTAGCAGAAATCAACAGACACAAGGGTAAACTCAGATGCCATAGTGCAAAAATTAAACTACTTGAGGGTGGTGAAGTTTATGCTACAAATGTAACAATAGAATCTGCACTAGGTGGATCTATATATGCCGAGAACATAACCATAGATAACATAAAAAACAATCTAAAAGTTTATGCTTCACACTCAATAACAATAAAAAGAGTAAGTGGCGAAGATAACTTATTTAAAATTGATTATAAAAGTATTCCTACTCTAAATAAAAAATACGATTTTCTAAGTGAAGATATTGAAGATTTAAAATATGAACTAGAGGGTGCCCTAAAACATTCAAAATCAAAAGTTCAATCAATTAAAGATAATATTAATAAACTAAAAAAAGAGCAATATAATATTATTCATAGTGCTTTAGATGCAAAAATAACATTGCAAGAACCACTTAGAGGCTTAAATACAATATGTTTTGATTTAAATGATGAAGAGATTACTTTTAAAACTGATGCTAAAAAGTATGAACCTTTTTATATTGAAAGAACAGACACTCACATAATCTTACACCCCGTAAATAAAAAAATCTCCATAGAATCTTAAAAAAATCTATTTTAAATAGATTTTTTTTATGCAAATTTTATACGGTTTTCTGTATATTATAATATATAAATATTATTAAATATTCATATTTAATCATATAATAGTATAATTAGGTGATATTTTATCTCATATAAATTATATTATACTGGTAATAATGTATATTTAAGTATTTAATCCGTATACTTCGATTATGCAAATTAATGATCTATTTAATATTCTTCATAACTCATTAGAATCTCAAAATAATGGAAAAAAAATATCTTTAAAAGATATGGCTTTATCATTAGGGATTTCTATGCGTACATATCAAGACTGGAAGCTTGGCCGTGCTAAACCACAAGCTGCTGGTGTTGTTATGAAAATGCTGGGAAGTTTGGAAGATGATGAGATTATTAGAACTGTTAGAAAAATCAATAAACTTAAGGATTGAGCTAATGAGTACCTTAACTAAGAGTGAGAGAGAAGGCTTAGATGATGTTTTTTTATCTATACATTCTACTGCTAATAGATATGAAAAAATGAAAGAACTATCTTCTTTTATTATAAATAGCAATATTAGCACTACCCTATCAAAACTATTAAAACATGCGAAAATAGGACTCAAAAAGAGTAAATCAAGCTATTTTTTAGCATTTTTAAGCAAAAAGAAGAAATATTTAAGCAAATAAACTATAAAGTGTCTCTAGCTGAACTATTTTATAATAATAGTTTCGGAAAATTTTATGTATTCAAGGGTGAATCTATGAACAAAGCTCAATTCGTTGAACTAGTACAAGCAAGTGGTGATTATAAAACTAAAGTTGAAGCTGAAGCGGCTATCAAAGCATTTACTGAAGCGGTAACTACTGCTCTAGTTAAAAAAGAAGATGTTTCTCTAGTTGGTTTTGGTTCTTTTTCTGCTAATCTTCAAAAAGGTAAAAGTGGTAAAGTTCCAGGGACTGATAAAACTTACACAACTCAAGATAAAATGGTTCCTAAATTTAAAGCTGGTAAAGGTCTTAAAGATCGCGTTGCAGCTGGTAAATAAAACCTTACTTGTCGCATCTTGTGCGACAAGACTTCTCTATTTTTCTACTTCCATAAAATTCTTTTAAGTAAACACTCAAAACTAAACTAAACTTATATAAATATTGCTATAATTTCACTAATAAAACTTTGGAGTTATAATGAAAAAAATACTACTTACACTACTGATGATTTTATCAGTTTCACTTAATGCACAAAACACAAATCCACATGTAATACTAGAGACTACTCAAGGAAATATTGAGTTAGAACTATTTGAAGATGTAGCACCATTAGCTGTTGAGAACTTTATGACTCATGTAAAAAATGGTTACTATAATGGTATTGCTTTTCACCGTATTATTAAAGGCTTTATGATTCAAGGTGGTGATCCTACAGAGAGTGGTCGTGGTGGTGAGAGCATCTGGGGTAAACCTTTTAAAGATGAGTTTAAAAGCAAAACATTTAACAAAGCTGGAATCTTAGCAATGGCAAATGCTGGTCCTGGTACAAATGGGAGCCAATTTTTCATAACTACTGCTAAAACTCCTTGGTTGAATGGTCATCATACAATTTTTGGTCAAGTTGTTGGTTCTATGAATGCTGTTAAAAAACTTGATAATGTTGCAACACTTGGAAGAAGTGCTGGAGACAGACCTCTAGAGCGTCAAGAGATTATAAAAGCATATATAAAATAGTTTTGTAACCATACTGTAATCAGATTAAGAGACAATTACAGTATATATTTAATAAACAAAAAGGGAACTTCATGGAAATCCAAACAATGAATAAGCTTGAAAAAGAAGCATTAAAAGAGAGCGGTACAGACTTCGCTCGTTTAGGTTTAGCACTTTTCTTTATGATTGGTGTATTAACTTTTTCTTTTTTAAGTAATGGCGGAATTAGCAACAACATGTTCTTAGCAGTTGCCGCACTAATTGGTGCATATATGGCTATGAATATTGGTGCAAATGATGTAGCCAATAATGTTGGCCCAGCAGTTGGATCTAAGGCAATGACTATGACAATGGCTATTATTATAGCTGCTGTTTTTGAAGCTGGTGGCGCACTTATTGCTGGTGGTGAAGTTGTTAAAACTATTAAAAAAGGTATTATTGATATATCTGCTTTTGGTGGGAATGCTGATCCTTTTATTTGGGCAATGATGGCTGCACTTCTTGCAGCTGCTCTATGGCTTAACTTTGCAACTATGATGCGCGCTCCAGTATCTACAACTCACTCTATTGTTGGTGGTGTTATGGGTGCTGGTATTGCTGCTGCTGGTTTTAGCATAGTATCTTGGGGGACTATGGGTAAGATTGCTGCTTCTTGGGTTATTTCTCCTGTCCTTGGTGGTGTAATTGCAGCTGCCTTTCTTTATGCCATTAAAAAAAGTATAGTTTTTAAAGAGGACAAAATAAAAGCCGCCAAAACTTATGTGCCTATTTTTGTTGCAATTATGTCTATGGCTTTTGTAACATACCTAACTCTAAAAGGTCTTAAAAAGATTTGGCCACAAGTTGTTGATATATTAAATATGATTCCGCTTGTAAGCATGGAGATGAGTAAAAAACCATCATTTGCAACTGCACTTATACTTGGTGCTATTGCGGCAGTTGTAGTTTACTCACTTGTAAAAGCTAAACTCTCTTCAAATGTTACTATGCTTGAAAACAACAAAGAATCAGTAAACACAATGTTTACTATTCCTCTTATCTTCGCTGCAGCACTTCTTAGTTTTGCACATGGTGCGAATGATGTTGCAAATGCTGTTGGTCCATTAGCCGCTATTAACGATGCAGTTGTAAATGGTGGCATATCTTCTAAAGCTTCTATTCCTTTATGGGTAATGGGTGTTGGTGCATTAGGTATTGCTATTGGTCTTGCACTTTATGGTCCTAAGCTTATAAAAACAGTTGGTAGTGAGATTACGGAACTTGATCAAATTAGAGCATTTTCTATCTCTATGGCTGCTTCAATAACAGTTATTATTGCTTCTCAACTTGGACTTCCTGTAAGTTCTACTCACATCGCTATTGGTGGTGTTTTTGGTGTTGGTTTTTTACGCGAGTATCTACATGTAGCGGATGACACTGCCTCAATAGAGGATGATAAATTAACAATAGAAGATGAAAAACAAAATAAATTTGCTTACAAAGCTGAGTTAAAAGATTTAGAAGAAAAAGAAACTAAAACTCAAGAAGATTACAGTAGAATAGTAGAATTATATAAACTTATTCAAAATGAAAAAAGAATAATTAAAAGCACTAAAAAACATATTAAAAAAGTGAAAAAAGTTCAATATGTTAAAAGAGATGCAGTTAAGAAAATTATTGCCGCTTGGGTTATTACTGTTCCTGCAGCTGCAACTCTAGCTGGTTTATTATTTTTTATGATTAAAGGTATAATGATTTAAAAATATATGAAAAATAAACTATTAAAATACACTAAAGAACTTGTAGTTCTCATTATCATTATAACTATATTTTCTAATGGTGTAAGTTTATACAGAAGTATGAGTTTAAATAAAATCACAATCCCACCCTCTCTACATGTAGAGGCTAACAAACCAATAATGCTTCACTTCTGGGCTACTTGGTGTCCCATATGTAAAGCAGAAATTGACAACATTCAAAGAGTTTCTAAAAATTATCAGGTTATTACAATAGCTGTAAAATCTGGTTCTGATGAAGATATACAAAAATACTTATCTAAGCATAATCTTGATTTTAAAGTTATAAATGATAACGAAGCGAACTTAGCTCGTGAGTTTGGTATTGGTATTTATCCAACTACAATTATTTATGATAAAAATAAAAATCTTGTTTTTTCAGATATTGGTTACACAAGTACTTTAGGGCTTTATCTTAGAATGTGGTGGAGTAGCTAGTGCATTTCGAGTTTGAATATTCTTATGTTTTCACACTTTTACTACTAATTATCTGTATATATAAATGCCCCCTAAGTATAAAAAAAATTATCTTCCCTCATATTCATCTTTTTTCAAAACGAACAAATTTAATTAATAAAGAAAAAATACTCTACTCTTTAGTATTTACTCTACTTATTACTGCATTAGCCTCACCAATAAGTTATGACTCTAAAAATTCACAACATAGAAAAGGTAGGGACTTGGTCTTTGCTCTAGATACAAGTGGCTCTATGGATGAAAGTGGATATTCACAAAAGAACTCTCAAGAGAGTAAATTTAGTGTCTTACAAAGATTAATAAAACAATTTATACAAAATAGATTTGATGACAACATAGGAGTAAGCGTATTTGGTTCTTTTGCATTTAGTTCAGTACCAATTACTTACGATATGAATTCACTTGCATATATGTTAGATTTTTTAGAGGTTGGTATGGCTGGAAATTCTACAGCTATTGGTGATGGTATAGAAAATTCACTCCAACTTCTAAAAAAATCAAATGCTAAAAATAAAGTTATAATACTTATAACAGATGGTTACCAAAATGGTGGTCATACTAAGATTAAAGATGCAGTAAATGAAGCAAAAAAATTACATACTAAAATATATACTATTGGTATTGCAAAAGACAGCGAATATGATAAAAAACTCTTAGAAAAGATATCTAAAGATACAAATGGTGTATCTTTTAGCGCTCAAAATGAGGAGGCACTACAAAAGGTTTATAATGAGTTAGACTCACTAGAGCCTAGTAGTATCCGTTCTCAAAGTTATCTTAATAAACAGATGCTTTTTACTTATCCACTTGCTTTTGCTATCTTGCTTCTATTGTATCTTTTAGAAAAAAGAAGAAACTAATGACCCTTATTAATGCTTGGATTTTATTTGGACTTATTCCAATATATTTTATCTATAAAAGATATGATAATCACCAAAAACAAACTAAGATTTTATATGTAAGTCTATTTTTTATGTTTTTAGCAATGGCAAGACCAGCTTATGAAAATACATATGTAAAACAAGATTTTGATTCTAGTGATTATATAATCGCTATTGATGCATCTTATTCTATGCAAGCAGACGATCTTAAACCAAATAGATATACACTAGCAAAAATGGCTATAAAAAAACTCATAAAACTTCATCCTAAAGATAGATTTACACTCTTTGCATTTACATCATCAACACTATTAATCTCACCACCAACAACAGATACTAAAATTAGTATAATGGCTCTTGAAGCACTTAATCCAAAATATATACTCACAAAAAGTACAAACCTTAAAAATCTTTTTTTAAGTGTAGCTAAACTCCCTCAAAAGCAAAAAAATCTTATTATTTTTAGTGATGGTGGAGATGAGCATGACATAAATTCTCTTGCAAAAATCGCAAAAAACAATAATATAGTTACATATCTTGTCGCCACTGCTACACAAAAAGGTGCTGCACTTAAAAAAGATGGAAAATACATAAAAAATCATAATGAATCAATTGTAATTTCTAAAATAAACCCTATGCTTATAGATTTAGCAAATGCAACTCATGGAAAATACTATCAACTAACATCGTTAAATATTATAGACTCACTCTCTAACGATATCAAAATCCAGCAAACAAAAAAAGAGCAAATAAAGGTAAAAACTTATAATGAACTTTTTTATTTACCACTTAGTTTATCAATAATTATCTATCTCTTATCTATTACAAAAATAGCTCAAAAGTTTGTATTGGCACTACTTTTATTTGTATTTATACCAAACAAAAGTGAAGCAGGCATACTTGATTTTTATTACTTAAATATTGCAAATAAAAGCTACAATGAAAAACTATATAAAGATGCAGCCTTAGAGTTTCAAAAATTGTCACCATCTACAAGAAGTTATTACAACATAGCTTCATCTTATTATAAAGCTGGAAAATATAAACGAGCAATAGAATTTTATACTCAAATAAAAACAAAAAATAAAAGCTTAAAACAAAAGATTTATTATAATCTTGGAAACTGTGCTGTAAAATTGAAAAAATACGATAAAGCAAAAACATATTATTTGTATGCCCTTTATTTGGCAGATGATTCTGACGCTTTATATAATCTCACTCTCATTAGAAAACTAAAATTAAAAACATCAAAAGATGTAGCTATGATGACACCAAAAAATCAACAATCAAAAAAGAATAATACTAATAAAAAAAATAATAAAAAATCATCAAATAAAAAAACCTCTAAATCATCATCAAATTCAAATGCTAGTGGTGCAAATGGAAGTTCTAAAGATAAATTAAATACAATAAAAAAAAGAAATAAACAAAAAGGCACATATAAATTTACATATAAAGCCTATGAAAAAATAAATAAAGGATATATAGATGAAAAAGAGCCTTGGTAAAATTATATTAATATTACTTGTTTTATTTACATACTCTCAAGCAAAAGATTTAGCTTCTTATTCTTTATCTGCAGATAAAAAAACAGTATATGAAAAAGAAGCCCTTTGCATTACTTTTGATGCCCTACAAAAAGACCATACTGACAATATGATGTTTCTGCTAAAGCCAATTAAGAGTAATGATTATAAAATAATACTATTAAATAAAAAAATAAATGATAAAAAATATCATACTTCACATACTACTTTTACATATTTACTTTTTCCACTTGTAGCTAAAAAACTATCTATAAATTTTGATTTTACAATCCAAACAGCGAGTGATAAAGCCATAGCACATAGTTATGTAGATGATCATGATGACAGTATAGCTATTCAAACATATAATACAAAAATAGATATTAAGCCTCTACATGTAGAGGTTAAAAAGTTAAACAGAGATGTTGATTTAGTTGGTGATTTTCATCTAAGTGAGAGAATACATCAAACGCAAATAAATCAATATGAATCTTTAGATATTATATATACGCTTGAGGGTGAGGGTTATGAGGATAAAAATTTTCAACCAATAAAAAATATAAAAAATGTAACAATGTTTAGCGAAACAAATGACATATACTCAAATCTTACAAAAAAAGGCAATAAGATTAAAAGAGAGTATATCTACGCATTTAGCGCAAAAGAAGATTTTAGCATTCCTAAACTACACTTAGAGGCATATTCACCAACTACTAAAGAGTACTATACTCTAAGTACACCAGAGCATAAAATAAAAGTTCAAAAAGTAGATATATCAAAACTGCTAGATAATGAAGAATCTCCAATTTCTAAAGAATTTATACAAATAGATAAAATAAAACAATTTTTTATCTATATTCTAATATTTATAAGCGGTTATTTTAGCGCAAAATTTCAAACATTAAGATTTAAAAAACGCAAAAAATCAAAAGAATATTTGAATATAAAAAATACACATAAGGCAAAAGAGTTACTCTTTATTATTATAAATACTCATAAAGAGATTCAATTTGCTCAAGAAGTAAAAATGTTAGAAGATATAGTATATAATAAAAAAATGCATGATTTTAATAAGATTAAATCTAAGATACTCAAAGGTGTAAAATGACAAAAAATATATTAATATTTATATTATTACTTAGTAGTTTTACCTATGCTAAAGATACAAATTCTTATGAGTTAGGAAAAAATATCTATTTTGAACATGGCTGTGGTAATTGCCATGGGACAAACGCAGAAGGAAGTAGTTACTACCCAAAATTAGCACATAAAAAAGAAAGTTTTCTAATAAAGAAATTAACTAATTTTAAAAATGGAATAGCTCAAACTCAAAAACAAGAGATTATGTTTACATTTGTAAAACCGTTAAATAAAATAGATATTATAAATTTATCAAGCTATCTTTATAATTTAAAAGAAGATAACTCTGAAAAATATGATGTCCAAGAAGATCTACTTGGAGTAGATTTCTAATTTAATCTTCTTGTGTGAAAAATTCTTGATAAACTTTTTGAAAATACTTTTTAGAATTTTCAGCTTTTTTGATTTTTACATCAAAAATCTCTTTTGATGATGGATATTTTTCACTATACTCTTTATAAATATCACATTTAATATCCATATTTTGCGAAAATTGCTTAATTACTGATTGAAAATCTTCGGGTGTAGCTACCCATTGCATAAATTTTTGAAACATTCTTTCTCTTACATCAATTGCAAAAGATTCATCAAGTCCAGAAGCCATTCTTTTTAGATCCCATCTTGAGAAATAAACACCACTTTTTGCAGGTGGCATTATCTCAGCATATATAGCTTTTAGGTAATCAGGGTAATCTTCTGGTGCATCTGTCTCACAACTACCATCAACACATGCCTGATCCATTGCACGCTGTTGCATCTGCTCAAATTCACCTCTTAATTCATTTAAATCTTTCATATCCATTTTTATTTTCCTCTATTTTATATATTGTTCACATATTGTTTTTGCTAATTCTTCACCAAGAAGATTAGCATTTTTTTCTAAATAAGTACCTATTAGTCTTTCCCCATCACGCACTACAAAATCACATTTATTATAAACCTGAACAAATTCATCAGATTCATCTAAAAGTTCTAGTACTTCTTCTTGATATTCCTCTGCAATATAAGCTCCATTTACATGTGATTTTTTCATATTTGATACTGTAAAGTAAAAATCATCAGCTCGTATATTCATAGGTATCATCATAGCGTCAAGTTTATTTTCTTTAATAATTTTATTTAGCATTACAAAAAGCCTATTTGTACTTGCATTCTCTGCTATAAGTCCATAAAGTTTTGTCTGAAGCTTTATTTGATCATCTGCGTTCATTGTTTGTATATTATCTAAACCTACACTCATACTATTTTATTCTCCATAATTCTATTGCCTCTTCCTCTTCTATGCGACATCTTTTACATAACACTTCACCACCCCTATATGCAAAAGGCATCCCACACTCATCACATCTTTTTATATCAAAGCGCACTAAAGTTTCTATCTTTGGTTCAAAAAATGATGAGATTGCGAATGTTGCTCTTTTTGTTAGTGAATTTGGTTCACAAACATCATGACAACTGTGACATTGAACGCAAGCCAATGGGTTAAAGTTTATTATAGAATTTTTAGAATCAGAGCTAAGCGCACCAGTTGGACAAATTCTATAACACATTTGACAATTTGTACAAGAAGCCTCATCTAAATCTTTTTGTGATATAAAACTGATATCATCAATATCTAGTGTATGATACTGATTTGGCACCTTAGCTCTTTTCATAGCCATCAAGAGTAAGCTTCTTCTATCTGGAATCGTTTTTTGCTTTATCTTTGCAATATCATCGCTTGTTACTTTATTTACTTTTAGTGTTTCAATACTAGATTCAACTTCATTTTTAAGTTGTTCCTTAATTGTAAGGGCTTTTTTTAGACCATCTTTTGATAAAAGTTTTCTTCTGCTTAGAATCTCTTGAGATACTTCAACCTCAGTATTTAACTCTTGAAGCTCAATTTTTTTATCTTGTTCTAATGCTTGTAAGATAAAATTTACTTCTTCTATTCTATCTTCAATTAATTCTAAATTTTTTGTAGCAATTTCACAATCTTTACATCCACCAATATCTGCAATAATATTATTTTGCGATATTAGAGCAATGCTCAAAAGTTCTTCTACGCTAAGTGCTACAATACATGGAAGTTCACTTTTACAAGTTAAGATATCTAAATCATTTTCTAAAAAATTAAAAACATAATTTATAGGTTTAAAGTCATCTAAATCATATGCAGCAGTGGGACAGATTGCATCACAACCTCCACACCCAACACAATCATTTGGTACAAATGATATTATTCCCTCATCTATCTTAATTGTCTCAACTGGACATACATCTACACATTTGTTACAAATAGCAAATTTGTTTGATGTATGTACACATTTTGAAACATCTAAAGTTAGTAAACTCATGCTATATATTTATACTCATTCTCTTTTAATTGGTTAAGATATTCAAAATCACTTAAAATAAATTCTATTACAAAATCAGCTAAATCAAAATAAAAAGCAGTTCCTGCTTCATTTTTAACATTTATTAAAAACATTGGCGCCCACTCAACAATATGATCTTTCATAAAACCATGTTGTAATTGTGCAAGTTGTGTAGCCATCATCATATCGTTATCTTCAATTGCTTTTAGTTCTGCTCTACATAATTCATACATAAATTCTAATTCAATAGCTATATGATCAGCACTCATAACACGAGCCTTATCTAGTGCTACATTAAATTCAAAGGCATTAAAAATTGCCTGAACAGGATTATCACCACCTGTTTCCATCATTTGATCTTCTCTAACATAAAATGATTCGTATGGTATTAGATGTAGTAAAAAAAGGTTAGTAAAATCAACATTTAAGTATCTTTCTATAAGTTCTTTTCTATCATATTCATCTCTTTTTTTCCACTTTTCATAAGTTGGAAAGAAAGATAAAATATTCTCATCTTCTTCTATTGATTTTAATAGCCCTTCGTCAACTTCATTCATAGTTAATCTGGATAGCAATGCATATATATTAATACGAGCGATTTGTTGTTGTTTTATATCATCATTCATTAACGAAATACCTTCTTTGGATGTTGTAAATATTTGGGGGATTATATTAAAGCACCACTTGAAGTGGGCTTTAATTTAAAAGTTAAACGTCTTTTATCTCAACTTTGTAAGCTTTTTGACTTGGTTTAACTGGTCTTTTAATATGATAAGGACGACGCCATTTATCACCTGGAGCAAGTGGACGAGTTAATTCATCTCTCCATGCTTGATAAACTTTGAAGTTTCCTTCATAATCTACAGAGATGTCACCAATTTTTTCATCACCAGTAGCTTTAGTTATAATAACTTTTTGATGCCAACCATGATTACCAGCAATTGGATCTGGATGACAAGGTGCTACAGCATTTTGCCATGAACCAGAAAGTCCATCCCACCAGATATTATCTAAATCTCTATTGTACTCTTTAAATTGCCATACATTATGAGGTTTGATACCTTCAGTTGGTTTTAATGTTCCAACTTTACCATCATTAGTCATCTCATATTTAGGAGAACCTAGGCTCATAATTCCTAATTGATGTTCAAATCCAGGAATTTTAACTGAATCTTGTAGTTTCCAACGACCAGCATGGTGTGAACAAGCAAGTACACCAGGACGAGTAGCCTCAGTTGGTACAGCCATTGCAATAAAATAACCACTTTTAATACCTGAAAGAGTATCTTCAATTTGTACTTTAATTGCATCACCACGCTTAATTCCAAGTTTCTCAGCATCTTTTGTATAAATCCAAACTGGATTATGATTTTGAGAAATTTCCATTAGATGTTTAGAGTTAACTGAACGAGTATGGATATTATAAGGTAAACGATAAATAGTATTTAGAGCAAATTCATTATCTGCTTTCATATGTTTATGGTGTACTTGAGTAACAATATGCACCATTTTATCGTTTTCTTTATCGTTTCTTGGATAAATTGGAATAGCATATTCTGGCCATTTCCAATCATCAGCTAACCATTCAGAGAAGAACTCAAGTTTTTTACTTAATGTATGGAAACCTTCATGAAGTTCACCATCAATATCAACACCAATTGATTTTTTAAGTTCTCCATCTTTAACCCATAATGCACCAAATTCATCTTTAGTAACTTCATTTTTATTATATTTATGACCATGTGCATGATAATATGTACCATCAAATTCAAGTTCTTCCTCTTGAGGTTTGTATACATTTGTTTTTTCAGTCCATGCTCCATGATCTCTAATGTAAGAATATACAGGATACTCTTCACCTTTGTACATTTTTGTTGCAGTCTCTTTAAGTCTTGGTAATAAGCTTAATGCTGCATCAAAATACTCTGGTACAGTTACACAACGAGATGGATCTTTTTTACTTGCCCAATAATCTCTAATACCTAGTGAACCATCTTTATCTACATAATGGAATATAAGGTTTGGCCAAAATTCACTCTCTTCCCAAACTTCACCAAGACCAAATTTCATGTGAGCTTCTAAAGTTGCACGAGTTGGATCTTTTGGTTTCCAACCAGATTTTTCAGCAGCTACACGCAATACAGCTTGACGGAATTCAATTCTTTGTTCTGGTTTAGATGGAGTTGATTGTTGATCATTTCTCTCACCTGCAAGCCCAACTGGAAGTACATAATCACAGTACCAGTTAGTCTCAGACCAAGTTGGAGATAAATTAAATGATAATTCAAATTTATCTTCACGCTTAAGTGCTTCAATCCATCTGAATCCATCTGGATTAATCCATAATGGATTATGCATTCTAGGAACATATACAGCCATAGATTTAGGTATTTTAAGACCTCGTTTAGTCCATTTAGCATGCCATTCATCATCCATCATAATTTGAGGCATCATATAACCCATTTCATATGTTGAAATTGGGTATTCTGGTGGCCATGCAATTTCATTCCAAACATCTGTTTTAGTAGGGTGTTTACCAGCTACTGTAGCTTTATCACCTTTACCTGCAACAGAGATTTCATGCCAGTGGTGTAAACCTACTCCACCAATATCTCCACGCATTGCACCAACAAGTGCTAATGGTAAGAAACCTGCACGAGTATTCATCCAACCACCACGATGACCAATTGGTCCTGCACGCCATAAATAACTTGCAATTTTTGCACCAGCTGGAACAAACATTTCCCATAATTGATCTAATTTATATTCCATACCTTCAAGTTTACACTCTTTAACAGCAAACTCTTTAGTATATGGTGCATATAATTCTCTTAGAACTGCAAGGAAATCTTCATAACTATCACCTGCTGGAACTTTTGAAATATATCCATATCCAACCATTTTCTTTAGGTATTCTTTATTCGCCATTAAGCGATCCCAGTTAACCCATTCTTTTACAAATTCATGGTTTACTAAATCTTTTCCATCAATATTTTTTTCATGTACAAGTCTATTTACAAGATAAAGATAAAGTGCTGCTTCAGTACCTGGCCAACAAGGAATCCATAAATCTGCCATACCAGCAGAGTTAGACATACGAGGATCAATTACAATCATTTTAGCACCGCGTTTACGAGCTTCAGCAATTAAACCTGCAGATTGTTGGAAGTAGTGACCAGCATCTGCTGCATGTGATGATTGTAAGAAAATAAGATCAGCATTAGCCCAATCTGGTGAATTTCTATCATCATTAGTCCATTGAATTGTACCCTCACGAGCACCAGCAGAACAGATATTTGTATGAGAGTTATACCCATCAATACCTAGAGATTGTGGTACACGAGGACCAAAACCATTTTCATTTGGACGACCAACATGGTACATAATAGATTTTTTTGAAATCTCATCACCTTTTTCAAGTGTATCATGCATTTTCTTACCAATTGCGGCCATTGCTTCATCCCAAGTTACACGAACCCATTTACCCTCACCACGCTTAGAACCTGGAGCTCTTTTAATTGGAAAAGGTATACGATCTGGATCGTACATTTGAGAAGTTACAGCGTAACCTTTTGCACAGTTTCTACCACGAGAACCAGTATGTAATGGATTACCCATATATTTACGAACTGTTAAAATTCCTTTTTTAAATTCGTTAGTATTAACCCATGCAGTAAGACCACAACCAGCTTCACAGTTTGAACAAACTGTTGGAACGATTGTATAGTCATTTACTTGAATCCCATCAGGATTACTTTCTGATTTTACTCCGTGACGATCAATACCACCACGCTTCCAATCTGTACCATCTAATTCTTTAAAACTATTCCATTCAGATTGATCAGGATAGAATGAAAGAGTATCTGGAGTATTTGTAAACTTTGAGTCTGTTACAGATTCTGCAACTGCATCAGTTTCAAATACACCCCTTGCTATAGCAGCGCCAGCAACAGTAAATGCGGCACCTTTTAAAAATGTTCTTCTACTTTCTAAATACATTAATTTCTCCCTAACTTAGTGGTAATAATTGTGGAATAACTAGCCAAACATGTTTAACTACCCATAGACCCACTATTGCTAAAATTGCAGCAAGTTTTAAAATACTAGAGCTACCACTTACTCTACTTAAAGCTACAAGAACCATTGGTAAGATATAAGCTACCCATTGTCCTATCCAGAACATAGTTGCATATTCACCATCACCTTTTACATATCCTAAAATCACAGCTACTTCTTCTGCTTTCATAGCTCCGAAGATATACTCTGACATATAGATAATAAATGCCATCAATGCAGATAAACCTAAAATAGCACCAAAAAACTTTTGACTTTCATCACTAAGTTTTGATCCACCAATTAAGATAAATACTGCTGAACCTGAAAGTGTAGCTGCTAAAATCATTTGAACTGATTCTGTTGGCATTTGCCATAACTCTCTTGCAGTTGCTTCTGCCATAATTCCTGCAGTATAAAGTGTAACAGGTATAGCTAAAAGTGTAGTCCAAAAAAGTACTCTATCATAAGCACCTTCTGCCTTTTTAAATCCTAAATAAATAAGTAATGTTAATAAACCTAAAAATACAGATGCCATCCATGAACCTACAGCAATTGCTGATGTTAAATGAGAATATACGAATATATGCCACATTCTGAAAGGTTGATGCAAGTCAGCAAGTGTAAATAATAAAAATATATTAATAAATACAAAAGCTACTATTGCAGTTGATGTTCTTAAGCCTGTAGCTTCACTTGGGTTTTTTCTAAGTAATAGGAATAACATAAATATTACACCAGTACCTATACTTTTTGCCCACATATTCATTGTAACATACCAACCCCAAAAGATTTCCGGTAAAGCTACATCCAAAGTTACCACAGCATTAGTAGCTGCTAAAGTTTCGTGTACCATTAGTGGTGCCCTCCTAGTGGAAGATGAGTGATGTTGTTAAATAAGCTATAACCTTCTTCTCTTTTTGAAGCAAGAGGATTAAGATGTATTTGAGATGCACCAACATAGAAATGGTGAGGATTAGTACCCTTCTCAGGCTTACGAACTTGAACATCAGTATGTTGTTGAATATATTTTGAAATATTTGATTTAGGATCTTCTAAATCTCCAAAAATATTTGCTTCAACTGGACAAGCAACAACACATGCTGGCATCATTGATGAAGCAATACGATGTGCACAGAAAGTACATTTATCAGCAGTTTGTGTTTCTGGATCAATATAAATTGCTCCATAAGGACAAGCCATAACACAACCTGCACAACCAATACAACGCTCGCTATCAATATTTACAATTCCATTTTCTAAATAATGAAGTGCAGATACTGGACAAATTCTTTCACATGGTGCATTTTCACAGTGATTACATCTTAGTGGTGTAAAAGTTCTTTTCGTTTCTGGAAAAGTTCCAACATCAACATATTTTACCCGTAATCTCCATGTACTAAGAGGAACTTCATTTTCCACTTTACAGGCGATTTCACACCCTTTACATCCCATGCATAGATGTAAATCAACTAGGAAGCCTAATTGCATATATTCTCCTTTGTAGCCATTATAATGGCAAATGTTAAGATTAATAACTATACCTAATTATTAAAAAAAGAAATACTTATTAAACTTAAAATAAGCTTTCTTATTGCTTGAATAGTACCGCTTTATAGCTTAAACCAATTATAAATTTGTGATAATTTTGTAATAATTTTTGTTCATGTGAAGATTTAGTTACTCGAGTAAAAGCTCTTTGCTTTTACTCATCATCCTCATCTTCATCATCACCCATTTCAGCAGCTTCTGCTAAACAAGCTTGACCTTGAGAGAAATTTTCAACATGTGCGCCATATTTAAATGTAAGTTCTCCACCCATTTTACCTTGCGTTAATACACCAGCACTTAAAACTGCTAATAAAACAATTGCAAATAATTCTATTTTATACATTTTCTTAAAACAACCAAACATTTTAATAAGTGCTACTACAACCATTGAGATAGCTAAATATTGTCCTAGTTTTGCATGTTGTATTAAAACTGCTTTTGCATCTGATGATAAAAATTCAAAAACTACTTTTGCATCATTCTTACCTGTAAAGTAAGCTACAACTACAAAAATTGCTGAAAAAACTAAAAAACGAGTTGAAATTTTTGCCATCGTTTCTGATGGTTTAATAAGGTACAAAAGACCTAAAACTAGAGAGATTATTGGTAGAGAGATGGCAAAATGTGCCGCTGCTGGGTGTAACATATGTTAAAACCTTGTGTTAAATTTATAGAAGAATTTTACACTTATAAGCATAATATTTTCTTATAAAGAATAATTAGATTAAAACTTTCATCTCACCCAATTCCCCCCCCCATCGCCAATATTGATTTTATTATTTAATTCTATACAAAAACAAGCACCGATGCAAATATCATCTAAATTCTTATTGTCTAGTACTTTTAATTTTCCATGATGATGTTCTTCTATTATCATTTTTGACATATAAAGCCCAAGACCACTACCATTTTTTTCATCCTTTGTTGAAAAATATGGATCAAAAATATTGTCTAATACATTTTCAGAGATACCACCACCATTATCACATATTTTTAAAATAACCCCATCAGTAGTATTTTTAGTTTCTATAATAATTTTGGCATCTTTAAGACCTCTTTCTAAGAAATTGTCTTGTGCATTTTTTAAAATATTTAAAAATACTTGGACAAGTTCATTTGTAAACATTTCAACCTCTTTATCTTCATCATATAACTCATCAATCTCTATATCATTTGCTATTAAGTTCTGTCTAACAATTTTTAAAGCAATCTCCATTGGTGTTGTTATACTAGATAAAGAATACTTTTTATTTGGTTTATAAAAATTTCTAAAATCATCAATTGTTGCACTTAAACCTTTAACAAATCCATCAATAGCATTTAAAGAATCACTAAAATATGCATAACAAAGTTTAGCCTCTTCATCTTTTTTAATATCAAAAGTTTCTAACTCCATTTGTAACTTCATATCTATAACTTTTGTAGATATTGCACCAAGTGGTTGTCGCCATTGATGAGCTATGACACTTATCATCTCACCCATCTGCGCTAGACGGCTTTGGTGTAGCATTTGCTGATCTTTATGTCTTGAGTTTGCCAATTCTTCTTCAACACGATCTTCTAATGTTGCATTTAATTCAAAAAGTTTTATTTGTGCTTTTTTTCTTTGAGTAATATCTAAAACGGTCCCTATTGATTTTAAAATTGTTCCATCATCATCATAAAAATTAGTACATCTTTCTTCAACATATTTTTTATGCCCATTTTTTAAAACTATTTTATGTTCAATAAAGTAATTTGTTCTATTTTTTATGGCATTTGTAAATGCATCATTTACTCTTTTTTTATCATCTTCATGTATAAATTGCATAAAAGAATCTGGAGCAACTTTAAATGTATTTTTATCTGTACCAAAAATCATATGAACACCATCCGTCCATGATAAAGTATATAATTTGTGATCAAATATCCAAACACCAATACCAGCTATCTCCTGTCCTAAATTAAAACTATATTGTGTTTCTTGAAGATTTTTATTATATCTTTTTAACTCTCGTTGTCTATACATTACAAAAGC
>Ga0256827_10000700_pt1 | contig 20989 bp, 18 predicted proteins | sample CV84metaG_FD_185977 | JGI IMG/M metagenome (GOLD analysis project Ga0256827, IMG submission 185977) | Hydrothermal vent microbial communities from East Pacific Rise, Pacific Ocean - CV84 | ecosystem: Environmental > Aquatic > Marine > Hydrothermal vents | place: Pacific Ocean: East Pacific Rise... | reverse complement strand
CAATCTCAAAACCATTTTGAGAAGCTACATCTTTCATTTGTTGGTGAATCTGCTCAAGCTTCATTCCACCGTAGATATTTTGCTCTCGAGTCCCTAACATATTTAAGTTTGGACCTTGAATAACCGTTATTTTCATTTTAAATCTCCATTTTTTTAGCTATTATACAATAAAAGCAAATAACCGATATTTTGTGGAAAAAATAAGAGGAGGATATTAGAACTTGAATGTTATAGAACTTTTTGCTGGAGCTGGTGGTTTAGCTTTAGGATTAGAAAAAGCTGGTTTAAAAACAAAAGCAGTTATTGAAAATAATAAATGGGCTTCAGCAACTTTAAGAAAAAATAGACCAAATTGGAATGTAATTGAAAAAGATATTGAGGAAGTAGCTAAAAATGGAATTAAAAATTATTTAAATAGTCAAGAAGGTATTGATATTCTTTCAGGTGGTTATCCTTGTCAATCTTTTTCTTATGCTGGTAAAGGTCTAGGACTTGAAGATACTCGAGGAACTCTATTTTACTATTTTGCAGAAATATTAAAAGAGTTAAAACCAAAAATATTTATAGCTGAAAATGTTAAGGGACTAGTTTCTCATGATAAAGGTAAAACTTTAAAAACTATGCTAACAGTTTTTCAAAATCAGGGTTATAAAGTTGAATACAAAGTTTTAAGTTCTTTTGATTACGGTGTAGCTCAAAAAAGAGAAAGAATTTTTATTATTGGAATAAGAGAGGATATTCTCTCTAAAATAGGTGAAGATTTTCAATATCCTAAACCATTAGAAAAAAAGTTAGTTTTAAAAGATATATTACAAAATGTACCTCAATCAGCTTGTGGAACATATTCAGAGAAAAAGAAAGATGTTTTAAAACTCGTACCTGCTGGAGGTTGTTGGAGAAATTTACCTGATGATATAGCAAAAGATTATATGGGTAAAAGTTATTATTTAGGAGGTGGTAAAACAGGAATTGCCAGACGGTTATCTTGGAATGAACCATCTTTAACAATTCTTTGTAGTCCATCTCAAAAACAAACTGAAAGATGTCATCCTGATGAAATTCGACCTTTTTCAATTCGAGAAAGTGCAAGAATTCAAAGTTTTCCAGATGATTGGGAATTTGTTGGTTCTATTTCAGAGCAGTATAAACAAATTGGAAATGCTGTTCCTGTTGAATTAGCAAAATATGTTGGCTTAGCTATAAAAAAATATTTGGAAAAACTATGAAAAATTATAATCTAGGTTTTATATCAGATGAAAATCTGTTTAAACAAGTAAAAGAAACAGTTGAAAAGTATCGTTTTGAAATTAATTTAGAATCTTTTAATAAAAATATTATTGACCCGATAAAATTAACTTTTGACTCAAAAATTTACGGTAAAAATATAAATGCAATAATTGCAACTGAAATACTTAGGCAAATAGATAAATCAAACACAAATCATATTGGATATTTTCATCAAAATATATTTAGATACCTTGGTGGTACAGATTGGATTGTGCCTAAAGAGGGTTTTGATATTATTAATAATATCGAAAATATTTATGTAGAAATGAAAAATAAACATAATACTATGAACTCTTCATCATCTCAAAAAACTTATATGGTAATGCAAAATAAAATTTTAAAAAATATAAATGCTCAATGTTTTTTAGTTGAAGTTATTGCAAAAGATAGTCAAAACATACCTTGGCTAATTAGCTTAAATAAGCAAAAAATGTCAGATAATAGAATTCGTAGAATTTCAATTGATAAATTCTATGAAATTGTTACAAAAGATAAATTTGCATTTAAAAAGCTATTGGAAGTTTTACCAAGTGTTTTAGATGATGTATTATATTCTTTAAATAGAACCAGTGTTAAATCATCTGTTTTAAAAGAGTTGCAAGAACTATCTCCTAACATTTTTAAAAGTTTATATTATTTAGCTTTTTCTAAATATGAAGGATTTAATAATTTTGATATTTAAAATAAAAAATTAATTACAGCTGTTCTTAAACTGTAATTACCTAATATTTATATATTAAGATTGAGATAGTTTCTATGAGAAAAATGTAATAGATTTTTATCAAGGGATATTGCAAAGTATGGTTATGCTGGAATCACTTCTTAACTTTCTGAAACTTTGCAAAAAGCTAAAAAAGAGAATGATTTTAAGATAACAACTGCAATTGTTAGTAGTTCAATTTCTGAAGATAAATTTAGCGACAAAATTATCAATTTCCAAAGCTCTTTTAGCTATTATACAATAAAAGCAAATAACCGATATTTGATATAACAATATTGGATACAAATGAACAACTAAAAAAATGTGATGGAAGCTATTTGGGGGTTTTCCCCTGAACCATCTGAAATATCTGAAGAAGTTGCAAAAAAGATTTTCTATTATTTGTATGATAAAAATCGGAATATTTCATCAACTGGAACTTATCTTGAAAAAGAGTTAAAGTCTAATCTAAAAGATATTTCTACATTTTCACAAAATAATTTGGAGATGTCAAAAAAGCTTTTAAAAGAGAGTTTTGAGAAATTTGAACAGACATCAAAAGAGCATTACAAAACCTATAAGAAAATGGCTTTTCTTAATAATAGGCAACAACTTGAAAATCTCATCAAATCTCAAAATCCAAATTTAAATGAAAAAACTTCTCTTTGGAAACATATTCAAAAACTGCCTATTTGGAATAGTTTAAAATTGAGTTTGCATAATGCTAGAAGAGTTTTTAATGATTTTACTCATCAGCAAAATTTTATGCCAACTTTAGCTGATGAAAAAATAGTTTCTCAAGCTTTACAAGATGTTTCTAATCAGTTTAAAATCCCTCTAAATACAGATTCAGATTTTAAATTTGATTTAGAAATTCCAAAACTTGAAAAATTAACTTCTGAAAATAATCATAAACTTAAGTTGCATAAAAAAGAGTTACTTAATCTCAAAAGTGATTTAGCTAAATTAGATAATATAAAAGTAGAATTGGATAAATCTCAAATCTTAGTTAAAAATAAAAGAACTAAAAAACTTAAAACAGATTCTGTAAATCCTGAAAAAGAAAAACTTCTAAATTCTACTATTTCACTTTTAGAAAAAAATATTTCTGAAACCTCATCAGATTTGGAAAGTGTGAAAATTGAACTTGAAAATATCTCAAATCTGAAAATAGCTTTTTTACCTTTGCAAAAACAGTTTTTAGAAAATCAGAAATATTTTGATAATTATTATCAAAAATTAAAAGAGATTTCTAAAATATTTGGTGATATTTCAAATTTGGCTGGGCTTGGTTGGGACTTATCTCAAGGAATTTTACAAAGTAAAGAGTGGTTGAACTTAGCTAAATTCTCTAAACTTTTAGAACAAAAGGAAACTCTAAAAAAACTTGTTGAAACTCTTGGACGAATGAAATACTCAAATGAAGATTTTGATATGGAAAATATTCTTTATAAAGAGATTGTTATTGAAAAAAAGAGAGTTCTTTCATCAACTGCTAAAGATGAGGTTGTTGGAATTCATCAAAGTTCAAATATTAATCTTGTTTTACCAAGTGAAATTTCCAATTTGGCTAATCCTGAAACAGAAATACTTTTTTATTCTAAGTTTTTAGAGGAAAAATTATTAACTTACGACCTACAAGGTTTTGAAGATAAAACTTCCAAAAAAGAGATTGAAAAAGAACGAGAAGAGAAAAAACGGAAAAAACAGAAAGGTCCAATAATTATCAATATTGACACCTCGGGTTCAATGCACGGAACTCCCGAAGAAGTTGCAAAAGCTTTGACTTTGGCTATGGTTAAAATTGCTTTGAAAGAAAATCGAGAATGTTATTTGATTACTTTTTCTTCGGTAAATCAGGTCGTCGAATATGAATTGACAAAAGGCACTTCTGCTTTAAATAATCTTATTAATTTTTTGATGTACTCTTTTGGCGGTGGAACGGACTTTGAAACTCCGCTAAAAAGAAGTTTGGAAATCTTAGAGAAAGATAATTTTTCAAAAGCTGATATTTTAATGGTTACAGATGGTTATGCAGGTATTAGTTCAGAATTTGCAGAAACTTTGAGAAAATCTAAAAAAGAGAATAATTTTAAGATAACAACTGTAATTGTTGGTAGTTCAATTTCTGAAGATAAATTTAGCGACAAAATTATCAATTTTCAAAGCTCTTTTTAGCTATTATACAATAAAAGCAAATAACCGATATTTGATATAAAAAGAGTATATATTTGAAGAAAGTGAAAATCAGTATTATTGGATTAGGATACGTAGGCTTACCATTGGCAGTTGCTTTTGCAGAAAAGTATAAAGTTATTGGATTTGATATTAACGAAGATAGAATTATTAATTTAAAAAAGAATATTGACAATACATTAGAACTTTCAACAGAAGATTTAATCTTAGTTAAAAACAATATACAATATACAACTAATTTAGAAGACTTAAAAGATTCCAACATTTTTATTGTTACTGTTCCAACTCCGATTAATAGTGAAAACAGACCAAATCTACAACCTTTAATTAGTGCCTCACAAACCGTAGGTAAAGTTCTACAAGCTAATGATATTGTGATTTATGAATCAACTGTTTATCCTGGTGTTACAGAAGAAATTTGTGTTCCAGAATTAGAAAAAGTCAGTGGTTTAAAGTTTAATCAAGATTTCTTTTGTGGATATAGTCCAGAAAGAATTAATCCTGGAGATAAACAGCATACAGTTAAGAAAATATTAAAAGTAACATCAGGTTCAACTCCTGAAATTGCTACTATTGTAGATGACTTATATAAATCGATAATAACAGCAGGCACATATAAATGCTCAAGCATAAAAGTTGCTGAAGCAAGTAAAGTTATTGAAAATACTCAAAGAGATGTAAATATAGCATTAATTAATGAGTTGGCTTTAATTTTCAACATTATGGGAATTGATACAAATGAAGTTATTGAAGCAGCTGCTACAAAGTGGAACTTTATTAAGTTATCTCCAGGATTAGTTGGAGGGCATTGTATAGGAATTGACCCTTATTATTTAACCTTTAAAGCTGAAGAGTTGGGTTATAGTCCTAATTTAATTTTGGGTGCAAGACAAATAAATAATGGAATGGGAAAATTTGTTGCAGAAAGAACAATTAAATTGATGTTGAAAAAAGGTATTAATATCCAATCATCAAAAATTTTAGTTCTTGGTATAACTTTTAAAGAAAATTGTCCAGACATTCGTAATACTAAAGTTGTTGATATAATTGATGAATTAAATGATTATGGTACTCAAGTTGATGTTTCAGATTATTGGGCTAATAAAGATGAGGTGAAAACAGAATATAATATCGGATTAATTCAAAATCCTGACTATTCTCAATATCAAGCTATTATTTTGGCTGTTTCCCACAATAATTATTCTAAATTAAATCTTGAACCAAGTAATAAACGAGTGATTTTTGATGTTAAAGGTGTATTAAAATATTCAGATGGCAAACTATAAAACAGGTATTTTAATTCAAGCAAGATTATCATCGTCAAGATTTCCAAAAAAAATGTTGGAAAAAATTGGGGAATATACTCTTTTAGAATATGTATATAATAGATGCAAAGTATCTAACCTATCTAACATTGTTGCAATCATCACATCATTAGAAAAAAGTGATGATAAAATTGTTGAGTTGTGTAAAGATAAAAACATACCTTACTTTCGAGGTAATTTAGAAAATGTATTAGATAGATATATTCAAGCTTCTAATTATTTCAATATAGATTTATTATGTCGTGTTTCAGGAGATTCTCCTTTTGTTGATGTTTTTGCAATAGATGATATGTTTAAAATATTTAATGTAAATCCTGATTTAGAATACTCAATTGTGTCTAATTCATTAAATGGTTTTCTATCTGAAGTTGTCCAAGTCAAAACTTTAAAAATAATTGCTCAAATGAATTTATCTATTTCTGATAAAGAACACGTTACTAAATATATTAGAGATAATATAGAGCAATTTCAAACTTATCAGTTTAATATAAATAAAAAACCTAAAGAATTAAAAGAGTTTAGCTTAACCGTTGATTATAAAAATGATTTAGAAATAATTAAAAATATAGATAAGCAGTTAAGTAATTTAAAATTCACATCTGACGATATAATAAGAATATTAAGGGAGCAGTATGAATTATCAAGCACCAGAATTTCCTAAACGATTAGAATTAGAATTAGTAAGTGATTGTAATTTAAAATGCACTTACTGTCCAAGACACCTTGTTAATGATTTAACGGGCTATATGGATTTTGAATTATTTAAAAGAATAATTAAAGAAGCTGAACCTTATCCTGAAACTATTTTTGTTCTTCATAGAAGAGGTGAAAGTATGTTACATCCAAAATTTAATGAGATGCTGAATTATATTTCAGGAAAATTTAGTGAAGTTCAAATGGCAACAAATGCCACAATGCTGACAAGTGATAAATTTGAATCAATTGTTAATGGGCTTGATTTTTTATCTTTTAGTTTAGATACTCCAGATAGATTTAATAAAACTAGATTACCTGCTAAATACGATAAAGTAGAAGCCAAAATATTAAATTTTTTAGAATTTAATAAAGGAAGAGTTAAAACTCAAGCTTCTATGGTTAAAACATCTGATACAACAGATGAAATGATTCAGGAATTTACAAATATTTGGAAAGATAGAGTAGATAGAGTTAGAATATATGAAGAACACTCGTCTGATGGTGAATTTGGTTCATTGAAAAATCCTCGTAAAAATAGAATACCTTGTATGATGCCTATATATGAAATGCTTATTTATGATAATGGAATTGTAGCAAGATGTAACCACGATTGGGATAGTGATGGAATGGGAGATATTAAAACTCATTCTATTAAAGAAGTCTGGAAAAATAATAAATATATGGATTTAAGACAACAACATTTAACACAAAAACTTATAGACCCTGTTTGTAGTAAATGCGATAGTTGGTATCCTGATATTGGCAATCAAGGAACAGGAAAGGTTATTGAAAATGGATAAATTTATACCTTTGGCTAAACCTGATGTTGGTCAAGATGAAATAGAATTAGTAATTGAAACAATAAAATCTGGTTGGCTTACAACTGGTCCAAAAGTAACAGAATTTGAGAATAATCTGTCGCAATATTTACAAAAAGAGAATCCTTTATATTCTGTTGGATTAAATTCTTGCACTTCAGCTTTACATTTAGCTTTAATCTCATTAGGAATCAAAGCTGGTGATGAGGTTATCGTTCCAACTTGGACTTTTGTTGCAACTATTCAAGTTGTTGAATGGATAGGAGCGATACCCGTTTTATGTGATATAGAGGAAAATAGTCTTAATATTGATGTGAAAAAAGCTGAAAATCTAATCACAGAAAAAACAAAAGCAATAATTCCAGTTCATATGGCAGGATATCCTTGCGATATGGAATCTATTCAAAAGTTAGCTTATAAACATAATTTACAAGTTATTGAAGATGCTGCCCACGCAATTGGAACAGAATATAAAGATACCAAAATTGGAAATTTTTCAGATGTTACCTGCTTTAGTTTTTATGCAACTAAAAATTTAGCTATGGGAGAAGGTGGTGCAGCTGTTTCTAAAAATCAAAAAACCATTGAAAGAATCCGTAAATTAAGTTATTTTGGAGTAAATAAAAGTGCTTTTAATAGATATGAAAAAAGAGGTACTTGGTTTTATGATATTGAAGAAATGGGTTATAAATGTAATTTAGATAGTGTTCATGCTGCTTTTGGAATTGTTCAACTTAAAAAATTAGATTCTATGAACAAACGAAGAAGAGAAATTGCTAAATATTATCAAGATAATTTATCTACAAAATTAAGTTTTACAGAAGATAATCAAGAGCATTATCATATTTATCATCTATTTCCAATTCGATTACCTCAAGAAATTAATCGAGATGAATTTATAGATAAACTAAAACAAAATAATATTGGGGCAAGTCTTCATTTTATTCCTTTGCATTTACATAGTTTTTATCAAAATAGATTTGCAAAAGAAAATTTTCCAATTGCAAATAAAGTTTTTGAAAATATTCTTTCAATTCCAATTTGCTCTGCAATGAAAAATGATGAAGTTGAATATGTTGTTAAAACCATAAATAATATTTTAAAGAATGAATTGTAACAATGGAACTATTTAAAACTTCGCTATTAAGAAATAGAACAATTTCTGTTTGGGGAATAGGCTATTTAGGATATACAACCATTTTAAGACTTCAGGCAAACGGATTTTTTACTACTGTGTCGGATTTCACAGGAGATAAGCTGCAAGATTTCGCTAATAAAAATTATCCAACTAAATCACAAATGGATAATTGGTCAAAAAGTGGAATTGTTCAACAAGTGGATATTTCTAAGATAGAAATTGCAGAAAATAAAAGTTTAATGTTTAAAAACAATCTGCACATTATATCTTTTCCTAATCGTACCTCATCTGAAGATTATAATAAGTTAGCTTTTTTATTTTTACAACATAAAAAAGAGTTAGAAAATAGTTTAATTATTTTTCAATCAGTAGGAACTCCAAAAGATATTGAAAGCAGTTTTATAAATAAGCTGTCAATTAAAAATATAGATATTGCGACTATATTTCGAAGTGATTGGACAATAGAGGATTTCTTTGCGGGATCTCAAAAAAGAGTAATTAGCTCAAACACCAATATTGGAATTAAGAAAACTCAATTATTTTTAAGTATGCTTGAAATAGAGTCTATTATTTTAGACAATATTGAAACTGCAGAAGTATATGAAAATAGTAAAAATGGTTTGACTTACACTATTTCAGCTTTTTTTAATCAGCTATCTTTAGCATATCCGCACATTAATATTCAAAAAGTTTCTAAACAGATATTAAGTAATCTTGATGTTCAAACAATATCTTTAGGTATTAGTGGAGTTGATTATAAGTCCGAAGAAGCTATTAAAAATATATTTACAGGCTCTAAAAATAATTACCTTTCTATTCTAAAAGAAGCAAATAGTACAAATTTATCATTTCTATTAAATTATGTTAATTTTTTAAAGAATAAAGATGTAAAGTCTGTGACAATTATTGGTTTAGCTTCTCACGGAGGAAAAAAAGATTTAAGATTCTCTCCGTCTATTATTTTAGCTGAATATCTTCAAAGTGCAAATATTTCTACTTTTATTTATGATAGTGATTTTAACAAGAATGAGTTATTAGAAATCTTACCTCATTCTAAATATATGGATATTGTACAAGATGGTATATATACAGATGCTGTAATTGTTATGAAAGCTTCTAATAAAGATAAATTTATTTCTCAACAGCATATTGAAAATAATGGGCTATTTAATATTAAGTTTATATTAGATAATACAAATCTGTTAAATCAATTTAAATTTTCGGAAAATACCATTTATCATCAATTTGGCGATAATAATTTAGTAAAGTTGGTAGATTAAATATATGTGTGGAATCGCAGGTTTTATTTCTAAAAATAGAAATTATAATAAAGAACAAATAGTTTCTAAGATGCTTGATAAATTAGAACATCGAGGTCCAGACCAAAAAGGATTTGATACCTATCATAATTCGACAATTGGAATGGTAAGATTATCAATTATAGATACTCAATATCACACAATCCCATTTCAAGATACATCTAAAAATTTTGCAATTGTGTATAATGGAGAAATTTACAATCACGATGAAATTCAAAACTCCTTAAAGTCAAAATATAGCTTTTCTACAAATTCTGATATAGAAACTGCTATGATTTCTTACATTGAAGATGGCATTAAATCTTTTGATAAGCATAATGGAATGTATGCCTTTGCTATATATAATAAGAAAAAAAGAGAAACTATTATTGTTCGAGATAAAGTTGGAGAAAAACCTCTTTATTATACAATAGGAAAAGATTATTTTGCTTTTGCAAGTGAAATGAAAGCTTTATTAGAAATTCCAAATTTAACACCAAGCTTTAATTCCGAAGCTATATCATATAAGGCTTATGAATTCACAGTTGGAAAAGAGACTCTTTTTAATAATATATATCAACTTGAACCTGGAGAATATATTAAGGTCGATAATATAGGAAATTACTCTATTCACAATTATTGGAAAGTTTGGGATAACCTCATCGAAGTTCCAGATAATGAAAATCAGATTATTAAAGATTTAAGTGAATTAGTTGAAGACTCAATTTTGCTTAGAACTAAAAATGTAGCGCATCAATATTCAGCTTTTATTAGTGGGGGAGTTGATAGCTCATTGATTGCTGCAATTGCTAAACCTGATTTTCTATATACAGCTCATTATCCTTATAGTGATTTTGATGAATTAGAATATGCTAAGCTTGTTGCTAAACAGATAAATAAGGAATTAATTATAGTTTCCCCAACTAAAGAAGATTTTTTAAGAACACGAGATAAAATTGCATATCATTTAGATACTCCCTGCACTTGGACAAGTTTTACTCTATGGATGTTAGTTGAAAAAGCTAAAAAAGATGGTGTAAAAGTTGTAATGAGTGGTGAGGGTGCAGATGAAATGTTTGCAGGGTATCATCGCTATCATCTATTACATCACGATGAGAAAATTTATAATTTAGAAGCGATGAAACAATATTCTTATTTAATTGGAAAATATCACGGTTCAGCAAGTAGTAGATATGCTAAACTTGTAAATAGATATGAAAATCCATATGATGAAAAAGTTAATAGATATTTAGAGCAAACAATTGGAAAATATTCCAATAAAATTGGAGATGATATTGTTCATTTTATGGGCTTAAATGATTTCTATTCTACTATGCAAGTTTTATTACAAATGAGTGATAGAATTAATATGGCACATTCAATTGAAAACCGTTCCCCTTTTCTAGATTATAGATTAGTTCAATATGCTTTCTCACTTAACTCAAAATATAAAATTAAGAATGGAATTACAAAATGGGCTTTAAAAGAGGTTTCAAAAAAATTTATTCCATTGGAAATTGCAAATAGGATAGATAAAAGAGGTTTCTCTGCTCCAATAAATCGTTGGTTTGAATTCGATAAAAACGGTCGATATAATAGAAGTGCATATAAAAATATGGTATTTAATGATTGGACAAAATCTTTTGGAATAAGAAATGTTTAAATTCTTAGCATTGGTTACCAATAAAAACTATTGGAAACTTCATAGTTTAATAATAAGACTTATTTTAAAAGTATATGGTATAAAAATAGGAAAAAGTTTTTATTGTGAAGGTATTCCATTATTAAAAATACGAGGAAAATCTTCAAATATTATCATTAAAGATAATGTCAGTTTTTTAGGTGATGTAGATTTAAGAAATAGAGAAAATGGCAAAATTATATTAAATAATAATGTAACTCTTGAAGGAAATGTTAGGCTCGTTTCAGCAAGAGATGGTACAATTAATATTGGCAATAATACTGTTATTGGAGCATATTCAGTTCTTAATGGTGGAGATGATATTTTGATTGGAGAATATTGTGCTTTATCTACTAGAGTTTGTATAAATTCAAATGAACACACATTTGCAAAAGATAAATATATACGAACACAGGGATTTATCCATAAACCTGTTATTATTGAAAATGATGTTGTAATAGGTGTTAATGTAGCTATTAATAAAGGTGTGATAATTGCAAAAGGTTCTGTAATAGGGGCTAATACAGTTGTTACAAACAATACAGAAGAATACTCTATCAATGCTGGAGTTCCAAATAAAAAAATAGGAGAAAGAAAATGAAAATTCAATATTGTAAAAAATGTTTAATGCCAAATACAAAACCTTATATTAAGTTTAATAATGTTGGTGTTTGCAATGCTTGTTTATCAGCTGAACAAAAACATACAGATAATAAAAAAAGTCAAATTGATTGGTCAAAACGGATTAAAGAATTTAATGAAATTATAGATTGGGTAAAAGTACAAAAAGCTCCATTTTATGATGCAATGGTTCCTGTTAGCGGTGGAAAAGATAGTATTACTCAAGTTCATAGACTTCTAAACCATGGATTAAGAATCCTAGCAATAAATATAGATTATGGCATTAAAACTGAATTAGGCAAATATAATTTAGAGAGAATTCCTGAAATGGGAGCTAATCTTATGATATTTAGACCTGAATTAAAATTGCATAAACAATTAATTAGATTAGGTCTGGAAGAATATGGTGATCCAGATTTATTAAGTCATACTTTATTACATGCTTATCCTTTGCATATTGCTAAACAGTTACAGATTCCTCTTGCTCTGTTAGGAGAAAATTCAGCTTTTGAATATGGTGGAGATAAAGATTTAGCAGGCAAAAATGAAATTACAGAAAAATATTTTAATCATTATGCTGCTAATAAAGGTATGACAGCAAAAGCTATTTCAAAAAAGTATAATATTGATTATAAAAAAATGTGGCAGTATGATTTTCCAATAGAAGTAGAAACAAGTCAAAATATTAAAGCTCTTTTTTCAAGTTATTACTTTAAATGGGATTCTAATGAAAATTTAAGAATAGCTCAAAGCTATGGTTTTAAACAACTTCAAGAAGCAAAAGAAGGAACTTATAGAAAATTTGTTGGTGTGGATGAGAAAATCAACCGATTACATCAATATATTAAGGTCTTAAAATTTGGTTATGGGAGAGCATCTGACCATGCTTGCGAAGATATTAGATTAGGTATTCTATCAAGACAAGAAGCCAAAGAACTTGTCAAAGAGTATGATTTACAGCCACTTGGAAGTGAATATATTGATGATATTTCTCAATTTTTAGGTTATTCAAAAAAGGAGTTTTTAAATATTTTAGAAAAATTTAGAAACTTAGATATTTGGAAAAAAGATAACCAAGATAATTGGTATATTCCAAACCACTTAGAGGATTAAATTTGAAACTAGAAATTACAGATTTACCAAGAAGATTTCAAGTTGGAGAACATATAATTAAAGATTATGGCAAGATTCAACTTGATGATGAAGAAATGGTCTCTTTTCAAACTAAAAGTGGTAAAGAATATGATTTTGTTGCAAAAGATTGGGGATTCTATGCTACACCATCTATAAATGGAAGACTTAATAAAGAGGGTTTTAAAACTGCAATCATTCAAAATAGATATAATAAAATATATTTAACTGTTGTAGAAATTGAGAAATTAGATTTATTTTATCAATATTTAGAAAATGATAATCAAAAAGTTATGTTTTGGTTAGATGAATGGTTTGGTAAATAAAATATGTGCGGAATTGTAGGTTTTATTTCAGAAGAAACATTTAATAATAATATATTAAATAGTATGGTAAATACCCTAAATCATAGAGGACCAAACGACAAAGGGTTTAAACAATTTAAACTGTCAAATAATAAAAATATATTTTTAGGACATACAAGGTTATCTATATTAGATACTTCACATCAAGCCCACCAACCTATGATAGATGAAAGATTCATTTTAATTTTTAATGGAGAGATTTACAATTTTATTGAGCTAAGAAGCGAATTAAAAGCATTAGGTTATAAATTTATTTCAACAGGAGATACTGAAGTTGTTTTAAAAGCTTTTATGGAGTGGGGAATAAATGCCTTTAAAAAATTTAATGGTATGTGGGCAATTGCTATTTTTGACAAACTACAAAATAAGTTGTATTTATCAAGAGATAGAATGGGTAAAAAACCTTTATTTTACTATCAAGATAAAAATAAGCTAATTTTTGCATCAGAAATTAAAGCTATTCTTAAGTATCCAAATCTTAATATCAAACCTAATTATAAGAAAATATATAGATATATTTCAACTAATTATAGATATATTGATATAGATACAGAGACATTCTTTCAAGATATTAAACAAGTTGCCAAATCAACTGTTATAGAAATAAATATTGATTTAGTACATTTATCAGAAACTAAATATTGGGAATTAAATAAATTTGATACCTACAAACAAAGTGAAAAAGATACGATTGATGAATTTCGAAATTTATTAGTTGATAGTGTAAAACTTAGATTAAGAAGTGATGTTCCAGTTGGTGTTTTTTTAAGTGGTGGAATGGATTCCACATCAATTGTATCTATTGCAAGTAAAGTACTAAAACAGCCCATTATGACCTTTTCTGGTATTACAGGAGAAAAAAAAGGGATTTATGATGAAAGTGAATATATTGATGAAGTTGTACAAGATTCAGAGGTAAAGCATCAATATATTAAACCTGACCCAACAAATATATTTCACACTGTAAATGAGATGTTAGATTTTCATGATGAGCCGATTTGTACAGTAACATGGTACAGTTTATATTTAATTGTAAAAAATATGAAAAATGCTGGGGTCCCAGTAGTGTTAAATGGACACGGAGGTGATGAGTTGCTAGCAGGTTACTGGGCTCATTATCAATATAATTTTGTTGATTTAAAAGACACAAATATTTTACAAAAAGAGATAGACTTATGGCACCAAAATCATAAAAGAAGTTTATCAGAAATTGAAATAAGTAGCTCAAGAATTCAAAAGATTGTTTCTAACAAAATCAGAGAAATTGATACTTTTCCAAATTATTCAGCAGTATTTAAATCTACTTTTAAAAATGAATATAATTTAAATATTGAAATATTAACCCCAAAAATGAATTCTTTATTAAGTCAAAAAATGTATCAAGAGTTGTTTTTTGAAACTGTTCCAGTTTCTCTTAGAGCTGAAGATAGAAATACTATGGCTCATTCAATAGAATCTCGCTCTCCTTTTTTAGATCATAGACTCATTGAGTTTAGTTATGCTTTAAATAACCGATATAAAATTCAGAATGGTTTAGGTAAATGGATTCTTAGAGAAGCTATGAAAGGTATTTTACCTGAAAAAGTTAGAACAAGAAAAGATAAAGCTGGTTTTATTGCTCCAGCTGACGAATGGTTTAGAACAATTAATAAAGATCAAATCTTTGATATGATAAAGTCTAAAGAATTTTCTGATATTGGAATATTTAATGTAGCTGAAGTATTAAGAATTTATCAAGAGCATTTAGATGGGAATAAAAATCATCAAATGTTTTTATGGCAATTAATTAATCTATACTTGTGGTTTAAAAAATTTTATTAAAAAAGGACAACTATTTTGGAAGCAGAAAGAATAAATAATTTATTACAAAAAATAAATCCTGGAAATATTGATAATTTCAGAAAATTTCAAATATCTACATACGGCAGTAGATATACACAATATAGAGCAGAATGGGAATCTGATATAAATAATAAAAATCTACCAAATTTTCCTATTTATATTAATTTAGAATCAACATATATTTGCAACTTGCAATGCCCTTCTTGTTTTCATGGCAAATATACCAAAGACTTAAAAAAAGCAAATTTAAAGAATTTAAACGGTATTCTAGATATGCCATTGGAAACTTTAAAACACATTCTTCAAGAGTCTCAAGAGAATAAATTGCCTTCAATTTCTTTAAATTGGATAGGTGAGCCTACATTGTTAAAAGACTTAGCTGAAAGAATTAAATTAATTAAAGAAGCTGGAATAATGGATATTATTATGACAACTAATGGAATTAAATTAACTCCACAATTATCTATGGATATAATAAAAGCAGGTGTAACCCATGTTATGTTTTCAGCGGATGCTATATCTGAAGAAACATATAATATCACTAGACCTGGAGGAAATTTTAAATTATTTTTAGAAAATATAAAATCTTTTCATAAAATACGACAAGAACTTACACAGGGATTGTATCCAATTACACGTATTAGTGTAGTAGCTACATCATTAAATGAACACGAATTAAAATTGGTTAAAGAATTTTATCAAGATAAAGTTGATTATATAGATATTCAACCTTTAACTTTACCGCATTCTAATATGACTCCTCTAATTCCTAAAACAGCCAAGCAAACTAATTTTAAATGTGATGAGCCTTTTAAAAAGGTTGCAATTAGACCTAATGGAGATGTATTTCCATGTTGTTCTTCTCAAAGCCAAGAGCTTAAAATTGGAAATATACATCAAAAAAGTATTAAAGAGTTATTTCATAGTGAGCTAATGAATAAAATTAGAACTGATATTGAAACTGAGAATATAACCTTTAATGCTTGTAAATTTTGCTATAAAAATTTATATAAAGTTGATATTTAGATTAAGTAAATGGGTTTTCACAACTTTTGGCTTCTTCATACAATAGATGATTTAAAGCTATCCTTAAAACTTGGACTAAAACAATCTGATATTATATATTCAACTAATAGCTCTATAAAGGTTTATTTAGATGAGCAGCATAATATTAACTCTGATATGATTTCATCACTATTAATAAGTGATGAAATAGAAGCTATAACTTTAAAATCATTTGAAGAACTAGAAAATGAATTAAAAAAATTAGATATAAAATATTCAAGTATTATCTCTAAAAATATTAATATATCTGAAAATATTGAATATTTTAGAAGTCAATATTTACACTTATATAGGTATAAATATTCAGGATTAATTGCTATTTTACGAGGTTTAGAAAAAGCTTTTAATAAATATACAGAATTAAAAAATATCTATATTTTTAAAAGTTCTGTACAACCTAATTTTGAAAGATTTATTAAACAGAAAAGTACTGTACTTTCTACAATTGAAAATAGGAATATGAACATATCTGTAAAAGATAAGCTCAAAGACTTTCTTAGACCTTTATTATACGTATATAAATCTCTAAAACTATATAGAAATTTGATAATTGACGACAATTTATCAACAATTATTTATTGGGGAGGTATGTATGATTTGACCCCAGTCATACCTCATCTAAAAAAGCACAATCAAATTGTTTATTCTCATACAGATAGTTATTTTCCTTTATTTCATTGGAGGTTATATACAAAAAAAATAAAAATTATAGAATCTAATACAGTAAAATTTCCAATAGATTTAATCTTAAATGATATCAAAAAAGATTTTAATAGTAAGATTGGAAAACAATTAACTGCATTAGAAATAATAGCAAATAAAATAAAAAAACATAAAGTTGATTTTGCTATTTGGGCTAATCCTCCAGCATTTGGAATAAAGGCATTAGTTTTTAACTACCTTAGAAAAAAGAAAATTAAAATTATAGGATACCAACACGGAGCCTCATATGGGTATGACGATTACTATGGACAGCATATAACAACTGATTATGAAAATTCTGACTACTTTATATCGTACGGTTTTATTAAACAAGATTTAAAGAAACATTATAAAAATATTTCAGAGTCAAAATTAACAACAATAGATAAAGTTTCCATATTACCTATTGGAAGATATTCCATACAGATATCTGATAATAATTTCATAAATCAATTAAATATTTTATATCCATTAAATAATAATTTAGATATCTTTTCTTATGGTTTATTTAGAGGTTCTCCTGAGACTTTAACAGAGACACAAAGGAACATAATCCATACAATTGACTGTTATCAACAAACTTTAATAAAACCTTTTGTTAATTATAACTATATGAATTGTTCAGTAATACCATTACTAGAAAATTTAAAAAAAGCAAAAGTGAATCATAAATTACAATTTAAATACTACCTTCAAAATTTTAAAATAAATATTGTTATTATTGATGCAATACATTCTACAACTCTAAATGAAACACTAGCCTTAACAGATATTCCTGTAATTCTTTATCTTAATAAAGAAGATGAAAAATATGTTTCAAAAGATGCTCTAACAAGATTAAAAGAAGAAGTCTTTGTTGTATATTCTAAAGAAGCATTAAAAATAATAATTGATAAAATACTTAATAAAGAAATTCAAAATAAGCCTCGAGGGGCATTTTCACAAAAATATGCAAAACCTGAAACAGTAGAAAATATTACTAACAAACTTAATAAATTAATGGGATTGTAAAAATGAAAACTTATATAATTGCTGAAATTGGAATAAACTATAATGGTAGTTTAGATGTAGCAAAAGAAATGATAGATGTAGCAAAAGATAGTGGTTGTGACTCTGCAAAGTTTCAGCTATTTAGCTCAAAGAATTTATATCCAAAAAGTGCTGGGACACTTGACTGGAAAGATGATGAGAAAGAGTATAGCTATGATATTTACGAAGCAGTTAAAAACTTTGAACTTCCAACTAATTGGATTGATGAATTAATTGCATATTGCAATATCAAAGAGATAGACTTTATGGCTTCTATATTTGATATTTCAGGTTTAAACTTTTTAGTTGAAAAAGGTATTAAAAAGCTAAAACTCTCTTCATATACAATTACAAATATTCCTTTAATTGAAGCAAGTGCAAAAACGGGTATTCCTATTATAATGAGTACAGGAGGTTCCACAATATCCGAAACTGAAGAAGCTTTAAATACAATTTTAAAATATCATAATAAAGTGACACTTTTACATTGTTCGATTCAGTATCCAACAAAACTTGAAGATGTAAATATGGGAGTTTTAGAAACCTTTAAATTTGCTTTTCCACATATTCCAATTGGATATTCTGACCACACAAAAGAAGTTTCAGAGGCTCCAGTTCAATCAATATATTTAGGAGGAAGTGTTGTTGAAAAACATATAACTCTTGATAAAAAAATGGAAGGACCAGACCATTTTTTTGCTTTAGAACCTCAAGAGCTTAAACAGATGGTATCTGATATAAGGAAAGCTGAACAAGAGTTTGACAGTGAAAAAATTCAGATTGATAAAAGAATATATGGAAGCAGTCAAAAGATTTGCTATTCTCACGAAAAATATTTAAGAGATTTTGCATATATGACTCTTTATGCCAAACGAGATATAAAAGTTGGAGAGATTATTTCTAAAAAAGATATTTCAATATTACGACCAGGGAAAAAAATTAGAGGGCTTGAGCCAAAATATCTTAAACTCTTTGAAAATAATAAAGTAACTGCTAAAAAAGATATTAAATTTGAAGAGCCTATCATTTGGGAAACTATTTTATGAAAAAAATTATTTTTCGAGCTGATGCAAAACCATCAATAGGAATTGGTGACTTAACATCTTTAATCAATCTTTCAGAATATTTGCATAAAGATAAATGGAAAATCTTTTTTCTAATTAGAAATTACAAAGCTGGAGTAGATTTAGCAAAGAAAAGAGGAATTCAAAATCTAATAATTATAGATAGTGACTTATCAATAGAAAATGAAATTATTTATATAAATAATTTTATAGAAGATAATCAACTTGATTATATATTTTTTGAAATAACAGAAAGAAAACTTTCTGAATATTCAAATATTTCAAAAGATATTAAAAAAATAGCTGTTAATTTTGATGGGGATATTTTCCAAGATTTAGATTTAGTTATCAATTGGGACATCGAAGCTAAAAATTATTATCAAATAGAAGATTATCCAAATACTAAATTTCTATTAGGTTCAGAATATGTAATATTACCAAAAGAGTTTTATACCAAGAGCACTAAAGATAGAATATTTAATAATCCTCCTAAACAAATTTTAATTGCTATGGGTGGTGCAGATGAATTTGATTTTACAGGTAAAATTATAGATATAATCATTAAAAATCAACTAAATATAGAATTAAATATTATTATTGGTTCAGGATATGAATTTCGAATACAATTAGAGGATAGGTTATCTAATTCAAATTTTAAATATGCGATTAAACAAAATATTGTCAATATGTTAAATGAATATTTAAGTTGTGATATTGCAATTGGTGCAGGAGGCTTAACTTCAAGCGAATTAGTTGCTTTACATATTCCTACAATTCTGATTGCTACATATAAACATCAAGAAGCAAGATGTAGGTATTTTGATAAACAAGGTTGGGTAAAATATTTAGGTTTGAGACAATTATTAGAAATTGATTTATTAAATGCTCTTTCAAATCCTATTTATCCAAAAAATAAAAATATGTTTAAAACAAAGGTTATTATAGATGAAATTGAAAAAATTTAAAGATTTAATATTAAAAAATAAGGAATCCATATTCTATTTTCGTTATTTAGAGTGGGATAGTAACTTTTTTAATAAGCCATCTTATATATTAGATATAAATAAATCTAATCTAATTCCAACACATAAAATGAAATACAAAATTATAAATAAACTAAAGAAAGCCTTTGTATCTGTGAAAATAGATGCATCTGTAAATTACAAGGTAATAAAATTTTTACAAGAGTGTGGATTTAAATATATTGATACAGAGGTAGAGCTTGAGTATATTCACAAATATGATCCAGTAATTCATACAAAGATTAATAAAAATATAATAGTAGAAAAGGTTTCAACAAATCAAAAACTACCTTACAAGAAATTAGGAAACTCCTTTTCTCTTACCCGATTCCACACAGATGATAATATAAATGATAAATTAGCTGATAAATTATGGGTTGAATATTTGAAGAATTTTAAAAGCTCTAATAAAAAGAATATGTTTATAGCTAGATATAAAAAAAGTATAGTCGGTGTAATCTTAATTAACATTGATAAAGAAACAAACATTGCAAATTTATTTTTTGTAGCTGTATTAAAAGAGTTTCAAGGCTTAGGAGTTGGACAAACTTTGATACAACAAGTTATCAATGAATATTCTCCTAAATATAAATTAACAACAGGAACCCAAGTAAAAAATATTAATGCTTTAAATTTTTATATTAAAAACGGTTTATTAAGCATTATAAAGACTAGAACAGTATTGCATTTGTGACCACCTTTAAATCCCGTTATTTAATAAAATTAATCTCAAATATAATAAATGGATTAATTAATATTATTCTTGTAGCGATTGTTCCAAAGGCTTTAGGAACAATTACCTATGGAGAATTTTCATATCTTTTTCAGTTCTTTTCAAGATTTATAGGATTCTTTGACAACGGAACTTCAACCGCATTTTTCACAAAACTTTCAGCAGACCAAAATCGCAAAAACCTCATCGGCTACTATTTTCTAATTTCAACTGGAATATTATCAATCTCAATTTTACTGATATTTATTTTTCAACAACTCGGTTTTCAGAAAGATA
>Ga0256827_10000699_pt1 | contig 20992 bp, 15 predicted proteins | sample CV84metaG_FD_185977 | JGI IMG/M metagenome (GOLD analysis project Ga0256827, IMG submission 185977) | Hydrothermal vent microbial communities from East Pacific Rise, Pacific Ocean - CV84 | ecosystem: Environmental > Aquatic > Marine > Hydrothermal vents | place: Pacific Ocean: East Pacific Rise... | reverse complement strand
AATTTATACGGGTTTATTTTTTCTTTTTTAGAGTTTAAAATTTTAAGCAAATAAAAATGGAAAAAGAAAAAGTAGAAAAACCGAAAAGCTATTTGGTTTGAGTATATATTAACTTTTGTTATAATAATTATAATCTTTTAAAACTGTTTCAAAAAACTGCATTGGGTTTAGTTCTGATTCTTGTTTTATTGTTGCTTCAATCTTTTTCTTTGTTTTATATGCCAGATTAATATTTTCGTTGTTTTGTTCTGCTCTTCTCAAATGCTGATATACTTTATTTATTATTTTAATATCTTTTTCGCTAAAATTCTGAACATTTACAAATACAGGTTTATATTCGCTTGATATTTTCTGATAAATTGTATTTTCAATATTATTTTTACGATTTAAGCGTATTACTGTTGTTCCTGCGGCCAAATCTCCTAACCGCTGTCCTTTTCCATTAATAATTATTGTTAGCATTCCTATAACACCTGATGATATTGAAATATCAATAAGTCTAAAAATCCAACGAATAAAATAGTTATAAAATGTGGCTTGTGTACCATCAGCTTTTACTACACGAATTTTCATTATTTTTTTCCCAAAGCTTTGCCCATTAAAGAAAGTTTCCGAAATTAAATCATAAAACCCATAAGGAAATAAAATAATAACAATTAGTACTGCCTTATCAAAATTTGTTTCAATAAAATAACTTATTAAGCCTAGAAACAGAAAGTACCCAATAAATACAAGTATATCAAACATATACGCAAGTATTCTATCGCCAACACCTGCAATTTTATTAGATATTTCTACATTTTGAACTGTATTTATGTTCAAATTCTCCATATACTATTAGAATCTAAGATGTTTAACCGATTTTCTATTATCCTTAATTGTTTCAAGTGAGTCTATACCTATTTCAAGATGTTCGCATAAAAATTTCTCACTTATTTTTTTATCACTTTCGCTAGTTTTAACACCATCAGAAATCATAGGTTGATCAGATATAAGCAACAACGCACCAGCAGGTATTTCGTTATAAAATGCGACTGTAAAAATTGTTGCAGTTTCCATATCAATAGCCATCGCACGAATCTCTCGTAAATAATCTTTAAACTGTTCGTCGTGCTCCCAAACCCTACGGTTTGTTGTAAAAACAGTACCTGTCCAATAATCTTTATATTTATTTCTTATTGAAGTTGATACAGCACGCTGTAAATTAAATGCAGGTAAAGCTGGTACTTCTGAGGGAAAATAATCGTTTGATGTTCCTTCTCCTCTAATAGCAGCAATAGGTAATACAAAATCGCCTAATTTATTCTTCTTTTTTAATCCACCACATTTTCCCAAAAACAATACTCCTTTTGGGTTAATTGCAGTTAATAAATCCATTATTGTAGCAGCATTTGCACTACCCATTCCAAAATTAATTATTGTTATTCCGTTATGGTTTGCATTTGGCATTGGTTTATCTTTTCCAACTATATCTACTTTATATTTATTGGCAAAAAGTTTTACATAATAATTAAAATTTGTAAGCAATATATATTTGCCAAAATCTTTTAAATCTCTACCAGTATACCGTGGCAGCCAATCTTTAACTATATCTTGTTTTGTTTCCATGCTTAATTTAATTTTATACAAGTATACATATTTTTCATACATTTTGACAGATTATTTAATATCAAATATATCGTTTTATTGCTTCTGTTAATGCTTTTGGAGTAATAGGTTTAGATAGTATTAAATCTGCCTCACTTTCATTTCTAACCTCTTCTGAATAGGCTGTAATTAATATTACTGGAATATCGCTATTTATCTTTTTTATTTCTTTTGTTGCCTCATAACCATTCATTTCAGGCATTTTTACATCCATTAATATTAATGCTATATCCGACTTGTATTTTTTATATATTTTAACTGCATCTAATCCATTTCTAGCTTTAAATAAATTTAAACGTAACTTTAATGCAACTTGTTCAAAATACAATACATTATCTTTTTCATCATCAACTATTAATATATTATTTTTTGTATTAATATTTTTTTTTCTCTCTATTGGAGTTTCTATTATAGGAGTTTCTATTTTTGAGTTTTCTATTTTTGAGTTTTCTATTTTTGAGTTTTCTATTATTTGAGTTTCATTATTATCTTCTAAAAGCTTGTACAATTTCACTTGGTTTTCATTCTCCAATTCAAGTTTATTTATATAAAAAAACAATTGACGGCTAGTGTTTTCTAAATGATAAGCAGAAAATAAGAATAATATATTTGCTTGTAATAGTAATAATAAATAAGCAATCATATTTGTTTGTTGAGGATTTTGATAAATAAGAAGTGTATAAAAAATAAGTTGTGCAATTATATTTAATATAAAACTATCTTTAAGTCTCAAGCCTGTTAAAAAATAAGAGCCATAAACAACCATAGAATAGCCTATCATATATACATTTACATTTTCTGTTCCGGGGTAAAAAAGTGCTTGACAAATTATAGATAAATACACTAAACTAATAAACATTACTACATACCTTGTATGTTTAAGAAAGCTAATTTTATTAAACAATAAAAGGAATAAAATTCCTAAAAATAAGACAGCAAATTTCATACTAAAAATAATATTAGATTTAATCTCTAACACGTAGTAATCCATTGCGATAATACCAAAATAAAGAATTAAAAATATTATTAAAAATATCTTTACAACTAAACGTTTTTGTAAATATCTAAAATATGAATACTCTTTTTCTCTTGTTTTATCATTAAAAACTAGGGTTAAAGAATTCAAATTCATTTCACCCTTAATACTTTTCATCATAACTATAAGTTAATTATTAGTTAATATTTATTCAATAACAATAGGTTTAAATATATTTTTTTTATTTGTATTTATAAGCATTATGTATATACCTTTTTCTATATTTAATATATTAATTTTATTTGTGTTATTATACTTTGCAATTTCTTTTCCGTCAACACTAATAATTGAAACATAATTTATTTTGTTATTAGAAATAATATTTAAATATTCCGTAGCTGGATTAGGATAAATATTTATTTGTTCTACAGATAAATCATCAATATTAACAGCAATTATGTGTACTGTATCGGTGCTTATATTATTACCACAATAATTTGTTGTAGTTAACGATACAATAAAATCGCCAACTGTTGCATATGTATGAATAGGATTTACTTCTGTTGATGTATTTGAATCATCAAAATCCCATAAATATGATGTTGTATTTTGCTGTGTGCCAGTAAAATAAATATTATTATAATTCTGATTAAAAGTGAAACTAGAATTTGGCATCATATTAATAATTGCATTTACCTCAGCCATTTCACTTGTACACGAACTTAAGTAACCAATCTCCCAGTTATAAAAAGAATTGTAATAATCTGCCCCTGCTGAACAGCCCGTAATACTTATTACATTTGGTATTGTATAAGGATAGTTTACGCCTACATTATCTCCCCATAAATCAGGATTATTTGAATCAATTTTAATGCTATAATTAACACCTGCTGTAATGTCCCAATTCAATGTTACAATTTGCTCTCCTGCTCCAAACGATTTGTTTGTTTGATATACTGCGGTTCCACTTTCATCTTTCAATACAAATGTACGAACTGCGTAGCTGTCGGAATACACTTTCACCGATTTTAAAGTAATATCAGTAAATACATCAAAAGTTAAATATGTCGATTCATCATCATAATAACTACCTCCTGCCGAATTATCGAGTATACCTATATTATCAGTTAACACAACATCAGCTTCTTGCACATAGTATTGAGTTGATGTTGATAAATTTGGTGTTGTATAACTTGTTCCTAATTGTAAAAAATTAAACTGATTATCGTACCAATAAAGTGTACCATTACTACTCTCTGTTGCACTCAGTGTTACCGAACCTGACTCACATCGTTCTTCATCATTTGCCACAGGTATGGGTAACATATCAACAACAATATAATTTGTTTTAGTAATAGAGTCTAGGTTACCACACATTTCGTATAACATTGTAACATTGTATGTTCCACTTTTTGTGTATTGATGTGTCGGATTTGCGTCAAAACTTTGTACTCCATCGCCAAAATTCCATGATATATTATTTAAACCGTTTGGAGAAATAAAATTTACATTTCCATTACAAGTATTTTGAATATCCGAAGTAAAATCTATACCAACTATATCTGCAACTAATTGAACATTAACAATTGTAATATCGCCATCGGTAACTGATACATTACTAACTGTTTGAGTTGCATAGTTTGGAGCTGAAAATGTTAAACTGTAAGTGCCACTTTTTATTGGTCGATGATAATTTCCTATAGGTAACGAAGAGTATACATAAGAATTATCATGATCATGTCCAACTATTTCTACTTTAGCTTTTATTGGAGAACCATCGCAATCACTTGTTATTATACCTCTTATTCCGTATAAAACTTCGTCCATATAATCAAGCATTGCTTGTTTATTATAATTCCAATAATTTGGCAATTGTCCTGCATCTAAGCCTTTTGTTGATGACAATTCCAAAGTTGTTTCTCTACAATTTTGATAATAATTCATATAATCTTGCCTTGTACCATAGGCTACATACCAATCTTTACCTTCTGTAATACCGTTTGAAGTAACACCTGTAAAGTAATTAACTGCACTTCCGTTTTGCAGAGCTAAATCGGCATACACATGCGATACATATATCCACCAATCGTTATCAGAATGTGCATTTTCTGAAGTACTCCATATATCCCAAGGATAATTTACAACTTCGGCTCCACTATGCGAGTTTGCCGACATTACAAAATCTCTATCGGTAGCAAACTGCATCATATCTACTGTTTCAGTTTCCCATTCATCTGAATTTGAATTTCCGCCAAGAGGGTCAGGATAATTTCTATTTAAATCAACATTATTTGCATTTGTTCTTACAGCCCCACTAACAGTATTATCACCAGCCTTGTATGTACCATCAGGATTTGATAAAGGATTTATATATATTTCAACATTATTAATTAAGTTTGTTATCTGATTATCAGTACCGTAATTCACTAACATATAATCTATTAATCTTAAAAACATTATATATGCAACAATTTCATCACCATGCATTTGCCCAGTATAAAAATATTCTGGTTCATCTTCATCAGTATTAACATTATCCGAAATTTTTAATACTAAAATTGGACGTCCTTCATTTGAAAAACCTATTGTATCTAATTTTGTTATTGAAGGATAATTTGTTGCAAAATTTTGCATTATTTGTTTATAAACATCATGTGTTGGATATCTATCCCAATTACTCATTTCGGCAACTGTTGTGGCCATTGTTAGTGCTTTTGTGGCAAAACTAGGATTTGGTATTACTTCAAAAGGATATTTTAATGCTTTAAATTTATAAAACCCAGACTCGTTGCACATTGCATAAGCTACTCCTCCTTCAATTTTATATACATTAACAATGGTATTTACATAATTCATATCTATTTCAGTAGATATTTTAAATTTTAAATATAATTTGGTAAAATCGTTCGCAAAAGTTCCGATATTAATTATAATAATAAAAGTTATTATTAATATTTTCCTCATAATTTTACAGTTATCTAAATAAGTTTATAAATTTACAAATAATTTTTCAACTATGACTAACAAATATAAGATTGTGTTGCTTGGAAGTGGTAATGTTGCTTATCATTTAGCCGAAATGCTAAAAAGAAGTGATATAAACATTTATCAGATTTATAACATAAACAAAGAATCAGGTAAAAAATTAGCTCAAAAATACAATACTAATTTCGTAAATAATATTCATGAAATTGAAAAAGATGCTGATTTATATATAATTTCGGTTAAAGATAATTTTATAAAAAATATAGTTGATATATTAAATATTAATAAAGGAATAGTTGTTCATACTTCTGGTACAACCAATATTAATATTTTTGCCAATAAATTTAATAGTTTTGGTATTTTATATCCGTTACAAACATTTACAAAAGAAATTGAACTTAATTATAACGAAATACCTTTTTTAATTGAAGCAAATAATAGTAAAACGCTTGAATTTATTAATAGTATAGTAAGTTTAATTTCAAAAAACATTACCAATACTAACAGCGAACAACGCAAATCAATTCATATAGCGGCGGTATTCGCATGTAATTTCACAAATTATTTTTACTCTATAGCCAATGATATATTAGAAAAACAAAACTTAAGTTTCGATTTATTAAAACCATTAATTAAAGAAACTACAAAAAAAGCTATTGAATTTAAACCCAAAGAAAACCAAACAGGACCAGCAAAACGAAAAGATTTAAACATAATAAATAAACATTTAAAAGCTTTAGAAGATAATAAAGAAATTCAAAAAATTTATGGTACTATTTCTAATATGATTATTGACTATAATTAAACAACTTAAAAAATATGCTCAATATATACTCAAACCACATAGCTTTTTGGTTTTTCTACTTTTTCTTTTTCCATTTTTATTCGTTTAAATTTGTAAGCGTAACAAGCTATGCTTAAAATTTTAAACTTTAAAAAAGAAAAAATACAGTAAATTAAAGCCAAGCAAATTAAATAGTTTAGTTTTACTTCAAATATTATAATCATATTTCATTTTTTTTATTAAATTGCAAGCTTGTAAAAAAGCACAAATGGACGTTATAGAACACATATTGGTAATTATATCAGCTTATTTACTCGGCTCTGTCCCCACCTCTGTGTGGGTTGGTCGTGCTTTTTATGGTAAAGATATTCGTGAGTACGGAAGTGGAAATGCAGGAGCATCAAATACATTTAGAGTTTTAGGTAAAAAAGCAGGTATTCCAGTATTAATTTTCGATATTTTTAAAGGTTGGGGGGCGGTAAAATTAATTTATTTTACAAACCTTTATTTACCAGGAACAAGCGATTTTATTAACCTTCAACTTGGATTAGGTGTAGCAGCTTTAGTTGGTCACATTTTTCCTGTTTATGTTGGATTTAAAGGCGGAAAAGGAGTAGCCACTTTATTTGGTGCTGTAATAGCCATAGAACCAACAACTTCAATTATTGCTATATCAATATTTATTATCTCATTACTGATAACTAAATATGTTTCGTTAAGCTCAATGATAGCAGGTTTTTCGTTTCCAATATTAATAATTGTTGTTTTTAAAGAAACTAATATTTCATTAGTAATTTTTTCTATGGTAATAGCAATACTTTTACTTTTTACACACCAAAAAAATATTGAAAGATTACTTGCTAGAGAAGAAAATAAAGCAAATTTAAAAATTAAAAAAAGAAAAGTTCAAAAACAAAACTGTGAAACTAAATAAAACAAACATTCTCCTACTAATAATAATTATTGTAGGTACAATTCTAAGGTTTTACAATATATTTAACCTACATTTTACAAACGATGAACTTAGTGCATTAAATCGTACCAGGTTCGATAATTTTTCTGATTTAATAAATATTGGTGTAATGCCCGACGGTCATCCTGCATTAATTCAGGTATTTATGTATTTTTACACAAAACTTTTTGGTTTTGGCGATTTTATTACAAAATTACCATTTTTATTAATGGGAGTTGCGTCTATTTATTTATCATTTAAAGTTTCATCTCGTTTTTTCACCAATACGTCAGGTTTAATTACAGCATCGTTTATTGCTGTATTACAGTATACTGTAATGTATTCTCAAATAGCACGTCCCTACTCTTCTGGTTTGTTTTTTGTGCTACTTTCAGTCTATTTTTTACAAAATTTTATCCTCAATAATAAAATTAAAAACACTTCAATAATTTGGTTTATAATTGCAAGTACTCTTAGTGCTTACAATCATTATTTTTCGTTACTTACAATACTATTGATTAGTATTTTCGGAATTTTTCTAGTAAAAAAAGAAAATTTAAAAACCTATATATTATCTGGTTTAGCAATAATATTACTTTTTTTACCACATATTCAAATATCGCTTCATCAATTAAGTTTAGGTGGTTTATCTTGGCTTAACAAACCAACTCCTAATTCAATATTAATGTATTTTGGCTACACATTCAACTATTGTTGGCTATTATTTTTTGTAACTGATATTATACTATTAGCTAGTTTTGTTTTTAATAATGGCTTTAAAACACTTAAATATTCTGCTTTTTCGCTATTAATTTTTGTTTTGCCAATTATTATTGGATATGCATATTCTGTTAATATATCACCAATACTACAATTTTCGATATTAATTTTTTCGTTTCCATTTTTACTAATGTTTATTTCGTCGTTTATAAAAGAACTAAGCTTTAAGCTAAATGCTACAATTGTAAGTACAATACTAATTTTAGGTATTTTAAGCCTTAGTATTTTAAGAAAGCATTACACTATAACCTATAAATCTTCATTTTACAGTGTTGCAAAAAACTTATCAAACGATATTAAAAAATATGGAACCAACAATATTTCTGAAGTATTTACGCTTAACGGTAATTTTTACGTAAATAAATATTTAAATGAATTTGATATAGATACAACTAAGTTAAAAGCAAATTACCAAATTAGTGAGTTTAATTTTTTAGAATTTAAAGATTTCTTAAATAACTCCAAAACAAATTATTTTGCTCTAGGCTCGATGGCTGGAATAAGAGATTTATATTTATTAGATATAATAAAACAAAAATATCCTTATATAATAAATACAAGCGATTCGTATTTTTTATTTTCAAAAACAAACGAAACAGCTATTATTAATACAAATATTATTGATACAGTTTATACAAACAAACTAAGCTTTACCAATAACAACCAGTGGGAATTCGATAATAACAAGGTTTTTACCGACACTATAACTTCTAAAAAATATTACTATTACAATACTGATGAATGGGGAATTTCAATAAAATTAGATTTAGATTCAATTTTATCTAATAAAAATAATATAATAGTTGTTAAAGCTGTTGTTAAATCAGAAAATAAAAATGCAAATATTTTATTAGTATCAGAAATAATAAATAAGGATAATTTATTACATTGGGATAGTTCTGATGCCCTAGATTTTACTAATAATACAACCGAGCTAACATCTGTTTATAATTCTAAAATTTTACAAGATTTAAATATTGGTAATAATACAATTTCTAAAATTTATTTGTGGAATAAAAATAAGAACAAAATAAAAGTTTATTCTATTGAAATAGTGATTTTAAAAGGTTTAGAAAACCCTTATGGAAGATTAATGCCATTAGAGTAAATATTATTTCATAAATAAAAATAAAAGCAATACATTTGCAGGCTTAAATAAATAATTAATTAATAATTAAATTTAACAAAATGACGTACTTAACTGCAAAAGAAAAGCAAGAGCTTTTTAGCAAGTACGGAAAGTCTAATACCGATACAGGTTCAACTGAGAGCCAGATAGCGTTATTTTCTGTCCGTATTGCTCATTTAACAGAACACTTAAAGAGTAACAAGAAAGATTACAGCACACAAAAAGCGCTTGTTGGAATGGTTGGTAAAAGAAGAAAATTTCTAGATTACCTTAAAAGAAAAGATATTGAAAGATATCGTGCAATAGTTAAAGAACTTGGTTTACGTAAGTAATTTAACAATAAACGAAACAAAAAAAAGCAACCAAATGGTTGCTTTTTTTGTTTTATAATGTTTTATACCTATTAGTAAATGGTATTCAAACAAAGAAAAAATATTTTGTCCATTATACCTTATTTGGTAATGCAATTTACCTAGTTAATACAATTTTTTTAACCACTACTTTATTGTTTGATTGTATTTTACATAAATAAACTCCATTATTTTCGTTAGATAAATCGAATACAATATTTGCAATACTACTATTGTTAATTTGCTTACTAATAATCTTTTTACCAGATAAATTAGTAATGGTAATGTTTACATCATAATTTTTTTCAAATTCATAGTTTACATTTACCATACCACTTGTAGGATTAGGATAAACATCAATTAATGAAGAAAATTTACCAATATCATTCACATAAGTAATATCTCCTATAGAAAATGAGTACTTTAAACTTTTACCAAAATCAGTTTCAAATATTTTAAGAGAACTACCATCTTCAGCACTTTTAAAACGCAAATAACCAGTTCCTTGACTACTATTTGCCCAAAATTCAAGACCATCGTTTCCTGAATCAGTAATTTCAAAAGTATAACAACCTTTAGGTAAATCAAGAGTATCCATATAAACGGCATTATTAGAAAAATTACCTTTAGAAAACACAATATTTCCTTCTACATCTTTAATAGTATATTCGTTTTGATATGCCAAAAAATTATTTTTCAAATAAATATACACTTGCTCATTGTACATATCTGGCAAATCAAACTCAGTTGATTGTGTATTATTATCAGCATATTCATCTTGCCCACCATTTGGGTTGCTTACAGTTACTGTAAAAACATTGCTATCATCACCTAACCAAAACGACGATTCTTGGAGTGGAAGTTGAACCATAACTTTTTTATTAAAAGGCAAATAACCTGTCCAATTATAAACTTCTTGTATTCCGCCAGAAACGCCATAAGTAATTTTTAAACTTGTTAAATTTGTTGAACCTGTATTTCTAATAATAATTGTAGGATTATAACATACTGGATTTTCGCGACTAAATTCAACCATTTTTGAAGGACGTTGTATTTCAACAATTTCTGCATCTAAACTAAAGTTTGGAGCTCCATAACTTACAAGCTGATTACTTACAATATAACGGCTATCGCCTGATGCAGTAGTAATACCATAATCAATATTTACAGTTCCTCCTGGAGTAACAAAACTAGTTATTTCATACTCGTGTATATCGGCTGCTGAACCTGGACACCACCCTGCTCTATCGTAAATCCAAGTTCCTCCTTGTGGATAAATTGGGTTTTTAGCACACTCTTTCCAAACGTACCATTGAAATTCTTTTGAACCTCCATTTAAATTAATATAATGCTGACGCTGAATAAATTCGCCCTCTTGTCCATGACCAGTTATTGCTGTACGCAATTTGTATGTAGATGCATTAGTATTTAACTGTACATCGCGAGGTTCAAAATACTTATCGCTCATTATATCTTGATAAGTACGCTGTGAACCTGCTCGCCATATTTGCTGAATATCAACTACATTTCTAGCAGGTGTACCTTCTGTAAAAATAAACCTAATATCAATATCTTCTTGGTAAATACCACCTGTTAAATACAATCTTTTATTTTCTTTAAGTATTGGGGCAAAATCTGTAACATCAAACTGCCATGTTTTACCTTCCATACCAAGATCAAGAAATAAACCATAAGGAGATACAAAAGACATAATCTCAAATATTGAAGGATATTTGCGATAATAATGCAATTCGGTAATATTAATGGTATTTTCGGTTGCAACTACTACTGTATCTACAATATTACTGTTCTCGTCGTAAACATACATATTACCAGATTGGTAATACATATTTGTATCAATAGATACTAAATCAGTACCAACAACATCAAAAGAGTACACCATATTAACGTTATTTTGAGTTGAGTCTAATGTTAAAACTGTATCAATAGTAGTTGTATAAACACCTTGACTAAATATTATATTTGGACGATATGTACTTTCTGTAAAACTTTTAAAAATTTCGTTTCCTCTAAATTTTTTCCAAGATGCTACACCACTGTGTAGACCATCAATATTATTTGGTGAGCTATCTGTTACAATATTACCCGAACCATCGTTCATAGCATAATAGTTAATTAAGTGTGAATATTCAGGATGTGTTGCATCAATATCTCTATACATCCACTCTTTAATTTCGGTTAGTGTAAGTTCTTTGTCCCATACCGAGAAATTATCCATTTTACCAAAATAAGGATAATCTTCTTTCATATCAGAGCCAAACCTAAAACGCTCAATATCAATAGGGTTTGTTTTATTTGTGCCCGAATGCCATAACACGCCATTAAGGTATATTTTCATATTGCCAGTAGTTGCATTTTTTGTAAATGCCCAATAATTCCACTTCCCTTCAATCTCGCTTGTTGTAGCTGTTTTATCAATTCTATCGAAGTTTGTTGTATAACCACAATCCCAATAAATACCATAATTACTCCATGGTAAATGTGCGTGTACTTGTCTCCTATTTTGGCTATCGTATGCCTCAAAAGCAGAAGTATTTGCAGGTAATACATCAGGATTTCCATATGCCCAAAAAACAACAGAAACTTCGTTTACAACCGATGAATAATCGGAGTTATTAATATCAACATTACCTATTGCCGAAAACTCTAAACAATTATCGTTTGAATTACTTATTAATGCCATATTTGAACCTGCATTATGCCCTTCAACTATTGTATTTGCACCTGTTGAGGAGTTTGTAAAACTAAACTCTAATAATAAGTTTGATGTTCCATCCCAAGTAAAATTATTGTAAAATTTAAACTGATTTATTCCACTTGTAAACTGTGTATTTTTAAAGTAAACCTCTGTAAAGCCATCAGTTTCAGGAGTAATTTCGTTTAATTCTACTTGTGCTGTTTGCTTTATTCTAATTCTTAAAAAATTAGCGTCTTCGCCCTGCGAAGTGAGGTTTAACTTTAAGCTTGTTATATCCCCCGCACTTAATCCTGCTGATGTAAGTTCTGATGCTGTCCATAAATACTGCGATTTTGAAGTATTATTTTCTGTTTTAAACGGATTAGCTAAACTCTCAGTTCCTGTACCTACGCTTGCTTCATTTTCCGAAATTACTGAATTATACACCATATTATATTGCGAATATTGAGTGTACGAATATGTTGGAATAGTTGTGTAATTAAACTCAGTTCCGCTAAATCCTGTTATAGTATATGAAGAGTGTATAGCTTTAATTGAATCTATTTTACTCGAATCTTGAATAAAAGTATTAACGCTATAATCCCACTCACCGCATCCATGGTCGTTTGGAGCTCCTTGCGTTGACACCAAACCATTTTTACAACGCATACTGTATTCCATTATAATTTTTCTATAAACAGTGCCGTCATCAGGGGGAAACTGAAAAACATAATCGCGAGCAGTACTATCGTATGTTAATGTTTGAATTGTAGTTACTTGCGAGTAAGTGTAAATAGATAGAAATATACCTATTGTAAATAGTAATAAATATCTCATAGTAATTATAGTTTAGAATTCAAATTTAACTAAAACAAGTTTAATTAAATTGTATAATCAATGGTTTTGATAAAGATGTAGTATTAAGTTTATGATAAAAAATACATAACTACCATATAAACAAAGCTTAGTAAATTAATTATTTTTTTATTGTATAGGAACAATAAGTAACAATTAAGTTATCTTAACTTTATTATTTTCAGCATTATTAATACTAATATTCATTTCAAAGCCAATAAGTAAAATTAATGAATTAAAATACATCCACATAAGTACTACTATAAGCGTACCAATTGAGCCATATAATTTATTATACTGTCCAAAATTATTTACATAGTATGAAAATCCTACCGAAATTAATATAGTAAATACTGTGGCAATAAAAGACCCAAACGAGAAAAATTTCCAATTTCTTCTATGTGCAGGTGCATAATAATACATAAATGCAATAGCAAAATAATATAATGCTCCAATTGTTAACCACTTAGCCACAAATAGTAAGTAGTACGTAAAGTTAACTTGTAGCACATCAATTTCTACCAAATAGTTAATAAACATTCCACTAAAAAAAGTTACTGCTATTGCTGTGGTTATTAAAACTGTCATTACCAAAACCAAAATCATTGAAATTAACTGTTGACGATACCAAGTACGAGTATCTAATGTTAATGTAGTTGCATTAAAAGCTGCAATAATCCCTGATATTCCATTAGTTGCAAAATATATAGCTGTAATAAAACCAACCGAAAGTAAACCTCCTTGCTTGTGTGTAGCTACATCAAGAATTGTATCTTTTACGGTAAGGTATGCTTCGTTTGGCATTAAATCCTTAAAAAAGCTAAGTAAAATATCCTGAAAATTATTGATAGGGATATACGGTATAAGTGTAAAAACAAATAGTATAGCAGGAAAAACTGCTAAAAATATTTTAAATGCAATTGACGATGCTCGTGTTGTTAACGAACCATTCATAAGCCCCATTACAAATACTCTACCTATTTCATAAACAGTTACTTTTTTATGAAAAGGAAGTCGTATTTTATCTAAAAATAAATATAAAGTATTGCGTAGCTTTATTAAAAAGCTTTTTACTTTTTTAAATAGGTTTAATTGCATTATACAAAGATAATTTATTTTTTCGAACTTTTTTATGCCAATTTATAGTAGTGTATAAATGCCCCAAAGCTTACAATAAACGGTAATATTTGTTATTTAAACCATACACAATTTCTTGTATCACATTACTTAACAACTACTTAATACAACATTCTAACATTTTACTACCTTCGATAAATGCTTCAATTTTGTCTCCAATTTTTACAGGTCCAACTCCTTTTGGAGTTCCTGTAAAAATTAAGTCGCCTATTTTAAGTGTTACGTACTGCGATACAAATGCTATTAATGAATTTATATCGTTAATCATATCCTTTGTATTTCCTTGCTGAACAGTTTTGCCATTAAGTTGCATACTAAAGTTTATATTATTTACATCAGTAAATTTTTCTTTAGGTAAAAGCTTGCTTACAGGTGCCGAAGCATCAAAAGCTTTTGCATGTTCCCAAGGCAATCCTTTTTCTTTACTTTCGCGCTGTAAATCACGAGCTGTAAAGTCAATTCCAATACCAATTTTATCGTAGTATCTGTTTGCAAACTCTTTATCAATATTTTTACCTACTTTACATATTTGAAATACTATTTCGGTTTCGTAATGCACATCTTTAGAAAAACTTGGGTAATAAAAATCTAAATTATTTTTTAATACCGCTGTCTCTGGTTTCATAAAAAACACAGTTTTTTCAGGAACTAAATTCCCTAATTCTTTTGCATGTTCTGCGTAATTTCTTCCTATTGCTATTATTTTCATATTGTTATATTATTATATTGTTATATTGTTATATTATTATATTGTTATATACTCAAACCAAATAGCTTTTCGGTTTTCCTACTTTTTCTTTTTCCATTTTTATTTGCTTAAAATTGTAAGCGTAACAAGCTATGCTTAAAACTTTAAACTCTAAAAAAGAAAAAATAAACCTGTATAAATTCCCTAAAAGCTAAATGGATTGAGTATAGCTCTAATGCTAAAATTTAAATGAGTTTCCTCTTCGCAAGTAAACGTGGTATCGTTCATTTAGACGTCCCAAGTAACGGGGAATTATACCAAAAAAACATAGCTATTTAATTCAACACTTTAAATTTACAGTTTTCCTTGCAATCCTCTGAGTTTAATTTGTGTTAGTACACGTTTTGTATCAAGTGGAAAATCACTTTTCATTATCCAACCATAATAGCCTGGATCAGATATTAATACAGATTCAACAGTTTTTCCTTTATGTTTTCCAAAATTGATACACTCCTCTCCTTCTTCGTTAAAAATCATACGACCAGCAAAGTCAACATTTTTGTTATGCGACGAAAACTCACTTAAAAAATCTACATTATTTTCTAAGTCAGGGTAACGATCTAATTGAGATTTTAACACCTCATAAGTTGCACGAGTATCAGCTTCGGCACTATGTGCATCAGTTAAATCTTTGTTACAAAAGAATTTATATGCAGCAACAAGTGTTCGTTGCTCCATTTTATAAAAAATGGTTTGTACATCAACAAATTTATGTTTGCGTAAATCTATATCAATATCGGCACGTAAAAATTCTTCAACAATTAATGGAATATCGAATCTATTTGAGTTATATCCTGCTAAATCACAGCCTTTAATAAATTCTGCTATTTTTTTACCTACTTCTTTAAATGTTGGCTCATTTTCCACGTCAGCATCATAAATACCATGTATTTCACTTGCTTGTTTTGGAATTGGCATAGTAGGATTTATTCTTTGATTAAATACTTCTTCAGTTCCATTTGGAAGTATTTTTATTATAGATATTTCAACTATTCTATCTGTTACAGTGTTAATTCCTGTAGTTTCTAAATCGAAAAAAGCAAGGGGGGTTTTTAATTTTAAGTCCATATTTTTATTAATTATTAAATATTGATTATTAGAGTATTTACTCTTCAAATTATTATCTTATATTTTTATACAAATTTAGGAAAACAATTCTTTTATATCGTTAATATTTATTGTTTTCATAATATTTTCGTCAGCTTGAACTATATCGCTTGCAATTTTTGTTTTTTTAGCTTGCAATTTTAATATTTTTTCTTCTACTGTATTTTTACAAATCATTCGATAAGCAAATACCTTTTTATCTTGCCCTATACGGTAACACCTGTCTATTGCTTGATTTTCTACTGCTGGGTTCCACCAAGGATCTAGTATATAAACATAATCAGCTGCGGTTAGGTTGAGTCCGGTGCCTCCTGCTTTAAGACTTATTAAAAATACTCTTAAATTACTATTATTTTGAAAATTATTTACAGATTGTTCACGTTGTTTAACCGAACATTTGCCATCAATGTACTCGAAACTAATATTAATTTTACTTAATTCATCTTTTACAATAGACAACATACCAACAAACTGAGAAAAAATTAACACTTTATGATTAGATGTTTTTTCTTTGATATGTCGAACTATTTCTTTAATTTTTATTGACTGGGTTACATCTATTTCATCAGATTTTAATAAGGCTGGCGAGTCGCAAATTTGACGTAAACGAGTAAGGGCTTCTAAAACCATAAATTTTGATTTTCCTAAACCTTCGTCCGAAATTTTACCTAACAAATTTTCTCTATATTCATTTCTGTATGCATCGTAAACCTGTCGTTGTTCTTTTTCCATTTCGCAATAAATAATATCTTCTGTTTTTGTTGGTAATTCCGATGCTACATTTTCTTTTGTTCGTCGTAATACAAATGGATTTATTATTTTTTGTAATTCGTTTGCAATAAATTCATCTCCATTTTTATCGATAGGTACTGAATAATTATCTTTAAAATTTTTTGAGCTACCAAATATACCTGGATTAACAAAGTTCATTTGTGCAAACAAATCGAAGGTGCCATTTTCTATTGGTGTTCCTGTTAAAGCAATTCTATTTTTTGCGTTTATTAATAATACCGATTTATATCTTCGTGATACAGGATTTTTTATTGCCTGTGATTCGTCAAGTATTAGGTAATTAAACTTATATTTAGATAAATACTCTATATCACGAAGTAGTACACCATAACTTGTAAAAACAATATTATATTTACTAAAATGTTCGGTTTCTTTTATTCTATTAGTTCCGTAATGATAAAATGCTTTAAGTTTAGGTGCAAATTTTTCAATTTCTTTTTGCCAGTTAAATAAAAGTGTTGTAGGCAAAATAATTAAGTTAGGTGTTTTATTTTTTTCACTAATATGTTGAATAAATGTAAGTATTTGAAGTGTTTTACCAAGTCCCATATCGTCGGCTAAAATACCACCCCATCTCATATTATCTAAGAAATTCAGCCAATTTAGACCCTCTTTTTGATAATCTCGAAGTTTAGCTTTAATCGTTTTAGGTATATTAATTTTATCTATTTGTTTAAACTCAGCAATTCGTTTCTTTTTTTCTATTATTTCTTCAATTATAACGGCATCATCAATATTATCAAACATTTCATCAATAATAGAAAAACGTAGTTTAGATATTTGTAACTGGTCATTTTTTATTTCGCCATTTCTAAAATATTTTTCAAGTTTACTTAACCAATTTGAAGGAATAATACCAACTGTTCCGTCTTTTAGCTGAATAAATTTTTGTTTATTTATTACTGCCTTTTTTATGTCTGATAGTTTAACAATATTATCACCAAAACTTAATTCTACATTTACATCAAACCAATCTTGCCCCGAACTAACTGAAGTGCTAATTTTTCCTTTATATGGCGAATATTTAAAGTTTTTCAAATCTTTTAAGCCGAATACCTCAACATCGTTATGTTGCATTTTATCGAAGAAATGATAAAACCACATGTTTTTTGTAAATTCGATATTATGCAAATAAAAAATTCGTTGTACTTTTTGTTCTTCAAAATTTTCATGAAGCTCACTTATTAAATCAATAAATTCGTTTTCTAACTCAAAATTACGCTTTAAGCTTGTAATTTTATCGTCATTATTTACCAATATATCTCCTTTTTGGTTTAATACTACCGATGTATTATTATCATAAATTACTTGTGGTGTAATAACCAAATACTCATCATCTTCAGTAAGATATACTTGTTTTTTTGTAAAATCTAAATTTATTGTTTCGGTATTATATGTTTTTTCATTAAAAAATACTTCATTGTTTTGCGATAAAGGTTTAATAACTCGATTAAAGAAAATATTTTTGTGTGATTTTACCATTTTCATTTCGTTAGGTAAATCTGTTATTAATTTGTACGAATTATAATCACTTATTGAATACAAAATATTATTATGTTCAATTAAACCTGAATATAAAATAACATCTTTTGGCAAAATAATTTTATTATTTAATTTATACTGTAAATTTGTTTTAATAAATTTAGAGTCTTGCATTACGTTATAAAATGTAGACACAGGCACATTAGATACTTTAATTTCTGTCAAATCACTTTTTCTAATTTTATATCCACTATAATCTGTATTAAAAACAAATTTTTCGTTTGATAATTTTATTATAAGCTTTTGCGACAAATTAAAAAATGTTTCTTTATCGTCAATATTTTCTATAACATCTAATTCACTAAGTATTTCTTTTTGATTTTCAGTAAAATTTATTAAAAAATCAGTTTTATGATATTCGTTATACTCTTCAAATTTAGACACCAATTTTTCGCCTGTTTTATTTATTTTTGCAATAATTGGTGTAATTGTAAATAATTTATTTGCGTAATAAGAGTCTGTATTTATTACAAAACCTATTTCACGTTTTTCTTTAGTTGGTATATTTACTTTAAAATTAGTTGTTGCAATAGTATTTATTGTATCTAAAATATACGAAGCTCCTTTATCAGAAATTGGTATTATTCCAATATTTCCTTCTTTTTTTTGTAGCTTTAAACCGTCATTAAGACTAAACTTTAATGTAAAATATTTTGAAAAATCTTTTGGTTTTACACCATAATTTTCTAATACTTCTTGTTCAAATTCTTTAATTATATTATTAAAAATAATATCTAATAAATTAGGTGTTTTACTTAATGCAATTAGCTGTAAACATATTGCTTCACTTAATTTATATCCTGACGATACATTTATTTTTTCGTCAGATTTTATATAAATACTATTATTATCTTTAAATATAGTAACTATATAGTCTTTTGTATAGTTAGACAAATAAAATTCAATATTATCGGTTTTTATAACAACTCTTTTAAACATATCAAAAAGTTGGCTATAATATGGTATTCTATTTAAAATTGTTTGATTACATCTACTTTCTACATCTTTTTTTGTAATGTTTTTGTAATTATCTATTTTATAATAACCTTTACTATTACGATTTTCATCAACAACTTCTTTTTTTTCTAATACTTGCTCTATATTCTTATTTTGCAAATACATAAGAGCAGCTACAGTATGCTTACACATTTCGCCCCAATCGAAAGGGCATGTGCATGAAGTATGAATAATATTATTATTGGCTATTCCAACAATTTGAACAATGTATTGTTTACTGCCCTGAACAGTTAATAACCACGAATCCATTTTGTCATTATAAATAGCTGTTTTTACAGCATTATTTTTAAAAAGTAACTTTCCACGCTGTATTATTGTATATGAGGAATAAAATTGAATATACCGTTTTATGTACGAATCTTGCATTTTTTATATATTAAACATCTCTATTGTTTCTTCAATGTGCTTATTAAACCTGTACCTTTAACACCCTTACAATACAAATCAACTAAATAAAAACCAACAGTAATAGCACCACCTTTATGTTTTCTTATTATATAAATCGACGCAATACCATCTTCTTCCCAATTATCATTAATATAACATTTACCAATAGCCAATTTTCTTGCATTATTTACTATATACTTTTTAGGAGATAATTTAGCTAGATTATTATTTTTTATTCTCTTTTTCTTTGCCATTTTATTTCTTATTATTATCCGCATTAAATCGTTTCACTAGTTCCTCAGGACGTTTAATTGTTTTTAAAATCCAATCGAGCATTAGCTCATCTCGTTCCTCTTGGGTTAAGTGCCAATCTAATTTAGAGTTTCTTATTTTATCAGATAAATATTGCATTACAAGTGCTGCTGATACTGATATATTATAACTCTCGGTAAAGCCATACATAGGAATTCGCAAATATTCATCAGCATTGTCAATTACAGTTTGTGTTACTCCCTCTAACTCGGTACCAAACAACATTACAAATTTACCTTTTGTTATATCAAAATTGTGTAAACTTACATCGTTTGTATGTGGTGTAGTAGCAACTACACGATAACCCTGATTTTTTAGATGATTTATAGCATCTAATGTATTATTCTCTTTTTCATTATACGTGTACAGGTTTAACCATTTTGGCGAACCAACTGCTACATCAGGATTTATATTGTATTTATTTCGGTTTTCAATTATATGTATATCTTGAATTCCAAAACAATCGGCCGAACGTAATACTGCACTTGCATTTTGTGATTGATATATATCTTCGAGAGCAAGCGAAAAATATCTTGTTCTATTATCCATAACCCTATTAAACAGGTTATATCTTTTTTCAGTAACAAACTCTTTTAAGTAATTTACTAATTCTTTACTCATAAAAATTGGCTAATTATTTTTGTATGTAAAGATAGTATGTTTTTAAAAAAATTAAAAATACAAATACTCTTTATTTAATATTTTATATTAGCATATACTCAAACCTCCTCAATTTTATTTATTTTGACAAAAAAAAAATATTACTACCTTTACAAATTAAAATTAAGTAATCT
>Ga0256827_10000698_pt1 | contig 20993 bp, 18 predicted proteins | sample CV84metaG_FD_185977 | JGI IMG/M metagenome (GOLD analysis project Ga0256827, IMG submission 185977) | Hydrothermal vent microbial communities from East Pacific Rise, Pacific Ocean - CV84 | ecosystem: Environmental > Aquatic > Marine > Hydrothermal vents | place: Pacific Ocean: East Pacific Rise... | reverse complement strand
TTTTTATCTATAATTGTTATATCATGCAGTATAGAGAGAGTTTTTGCTAAATGATAACCTACTTTTCCAGCTCCAGCAATAATTATCTTCATATTTTTCCTTCATAAGTCTAAAAGACATTATAACAGATTTAAAAGAAAATATATTTTAATAATTAAACACTTTTAATAATAAAGAGTTGACTAGAAAATTATAAAAGAATATATAGAAAAAATTTATGATTAAAAATATTAAATAATGTGGTGTGACGATAAGCCGGGTTCTGTCGTGGGTAGTTATTTATCTAGGCGTATTGTTGCCAATACGCTCAAGCAAGACACCATTGTCAACTTAATGACTTTATGAGATTTTTACCATGTGCCTCTTGCTACGAACAGGGTTTACCTAGCTACCTATGTTACCATAAGTACTGGTGCGCTCTTACCGCACCCTTTCACCTTGACCATCTACCCATAGGAAATAGGGGGAGGGGGAGAGAAGAAAAAACTTCTCGATATAGATAAATGGCTGTCTACTCTCTGTTGCACTTGCCCTCAGATTACTCTGGCCATCTGTTAGATGGAGTTCTATCTCAAATGTAGCCCGGACTTTCCTCTCGTAATTCATTATAAATTACCAGCAACTACCTGTCACACCTAGCGATAGTATAGCATAACTTTTTAAAAACTTCTTAAAGTCTTAACTCTCTACTTATATTAAAATAGATAGTTCATCTCTAAACGTATCTCATGATAAGATGGGTCTTTTTTATATGTACCATCACGATTTAGTACAGGATTTTGCTCTTTTACAATGGCTGTACGAAGTTTTGTTATAAAATTTGGATGCTCTTTAAACCTTTTTACAATATCCATTGTAAATACATCTACATCAGAGCTAACCGCTGGTTTTTTATCATCAAAATTCTCTTTTGCATAACGCATCATTACTCTTAGGTCAAAATCTGAAAATAGATAATCTCCTCTAACTAAAAAAGTCTCTGTATTTGCATACCAGTTTGTTTGTCCCATTGCTCTGGTATATCCTGCAGTAGCAAATCCACGCCAAGGAGTTAAAAAATCTCCTTTATCTGCAATTTTTGAGTAGCCTAAACGTAAACTTCCTGCTCCTTTAATAAAATCTATTCTCGTAGCAATTAATGAGGATTCAAGACTATTTGGATCATTATATCCTGTGGTGTTATTGCGTAAGTTTGCTCCACCTATTTCTCCTGCTCCTTCATCAAACTGTTTAATATAACGAATTGATGGTTTTATTTTAAATTTTCTATCAATTTTAAATGTGTATGTTCCCTCTAAACTTAAAGTAGAGACCAAATCAGGAACAGCTGTAACTCCCATACGTAGAGTCGTACGTCTAACTCCTCGGTTTTTAATATCTAGCATTATCAGTCTATCATCTATACCTCGCTCTTTAAGCTTTGATACAGTAAGTCCTCGGTGCATACTTCCATCATCGTTTTCGCTCCATTTACTATTTATATCATCTGTATTATCTCCATAAGCTAATACATGATGAAACGATTCATGGTCTCTAAGTTTCTGTTTTGTAATATATGCCATTTGAACTTTTGTTTTTGGAATAGCTCCAATCTTGGCATAAACTCCTTGAAAGCTATTTGGAATCATTTTTGTGTCATTAGATTTAAGTAGGGTACTATCTATTAAAAAACGTCCAATTTTTAGACTATTTTTATCTTTTTTATACTCAATATAATTTTGTGCCATAGTGGTTAAATTATAACTTCCATCTGTAGCAAGGTTGTAACGGCTAAAAGTATCTTTACCTGAACGATAAGCGGATGGGGATATGTCTGAATGCCAAATATTTTGTGATGTATATATGCCTGAAGTGAATGAAAAACCTTTAAATATGGCACTTTTATATATTAAACTTCCTCCTGCACCCATAGCAAAATGGTCTTCTCCAGCACTTTTAGGATTAAATAAAAAGCTATTTAGTCTAAGGCGACCGTAAAAAATACCTCCTTCTAAAAACTCTTTGAGTGTATCTACCTCTTCAGGAAGTTGGGTGTATTTTATTGTTAAATTACACTTGATTTTTTGTTTAATAAGAGGCTTCTTATCTTCTACATTTTTTTTATCTGCATAGATTAAGGATGTTAAGCTAACAAGTAAAATGAGTATAATTCTCATTTAAGTCCTTCTTTCGATTTTTTAATTAATTTATTTTTTTAATGTTAAATAATATTATAGCTTTAAACTTATTATATCTCTTTTGTTTTAGGTAAAAATAAGAGCTTAAAAATAGGAGTGTTGATAGATGTAACAGCGTTTGAAGACCGAAATAACAATATATGATAGGAGTGTTATATTATATATATAATCATCTAAAAATTGCGTTATAATACGCTTTATCAATTGAAAAGGTTACTCTATGCAATCAAACTTTTCTACTTTAGACTGGATGATATTTGCTTCATATTTCTTACTACTTATTATAACTTCTGTTATTCTTAGCCAAACAAAAGTTAAAACATCTAGGGATTACTTTACAGGTGGTAACGCCATGCCTATGTTTGCTGTTGCTATCTCTGTTTTGGCAACATCTCAATCGGCCGCCACATTTTTGGGGGGACCCGAATACTCTTATAAACATGATTTAACCTTTTTAGGTTTTTATGTCTCTGCCTTTTTGGCTGTTATTTTTGTGGCAAAGATTTTAGTTCCTAAATTTTATGCCATCAATGCTATAACAGTTTATGAATATCTCGAACATAGGTATGGGGAGACATCTAAACGATATGCAGGAATCATGTTTTTAGTAGGTCGTCTTTTTGCATCAGGAGCAAGACTCTATATTGGTGCTTTGGCCATCTCTATGATTCTTTTTTCTGATATTCTTGCTTCTCATATTGCTATCTCTATAGCTATTTTAATGATTGGTGCATTAGCATATACCTATTTTGGTGGGGTTAAGTCGGTTATATTTTCGGATATTATTCAAGCTGTAACTTATGTTGGGGCAGGGGTGGCTGTATTGGTCTATTTATATTATAGTCTTAATACAGATTTTTCGACCATTGTAACTACATTAAGCCAAGATAATAAACTAAAGTTGGTAGATTTCTCTTTCTCTGGTGGATTTACAATATGGACTCTTTTAACTGGCTGGTTTCTGCTCAATATCGCAGCGTATGGGCTTGACCAAGATATGACTCAAAGGGTCTTGACTTGTAAGAGTAAAAAAGAGGGTGAAAAATCTCTTATCTATGCAATTATATTTACTATTCCTGTAGCACTTCTTTTTCTCTTTATCGGTCTTCTTCTCTATCTTTTTTATCAACATCCTGAAATGTCGGGAGTCAGTTCAGCTTGTGTTGACCAAAATGTTGGTGGGCAGAGTGTTAAAATTTTTATGTTATATATCTTAAATGAGATGCCAGAGGGTCTAAGAGGTTTAGTAACTGTTGGGGCAATCGCAGCGGCGTTATCCTCTACTAATTCAGTTCTATCTGCTATGTCTTCAGTAGCTGTAGAGGATATTTACAGACCTTGGTTAGCTTCAAAAGATAGAGATGAGGCACACTTTTTAAAAGCTGGTCGTGTGATGGTTGTGGTATTTGCTATTTTGCTTTCGTTTATGGGAATGTTGAGCTTCTATTGGCAACAGTTCACAGAACTCCCTCTTCTTAATTTTGCTTTGGGTGTAATGGCTTTTGCTTATGCATCACTTTTAGGGGTTTATGCTTCTGCTATCTTTACTAATCGTGGAAATGAAACTACTGTTTTGTGGGCTTTGATTGGTGGTTTTTTAACTGTTCTTCTTCTTCAACCATATATTTTAGGTTCGATTATTGATATAAAAGTAGATTTTGCTGTAATGATGATTTTAGGAACTTTGGTATCATTTGGAATTATGATGACAGGGAAAGCAAAAGATGTCTAACCTATATATTGGTTTAATGTCTGGAACTTCACTTGATGGGGTTGATGTTGCTCTTTGTAAAATAGATAAAAATAGCTGTAGTTTAGAGGCTTCTTATTTTTTGGAGATGCCATCAGAGTTAAAAGATGAAATTCTCTTTACAATTAATGAGACAACTACTCTTCAAAAAATAGGAGAGATAGACCATAAATTGGCTACTTTTTTTGCAAAAGGTGTTAATTTTTTGTTAAAAGAGCAAAATTTAGACTCTTCTAGCATAGAGGCTATAGGCTCTCATGGTCAAACTGTGTGGCATGAACCTAATGGAGATTATCCATTTTCGATGCAACTTGGAAATCCTTCTGTTTTGGCTGTAGAGACCAATATTGATGTGGTTGCCGATTTTAGGTCTAAAGATGTAGCTGTTGGAGGGCAGGGTGCTCCTTTTGCTCCTGCCTTTCATCAGTTTCTCTTCTCTAAAATGAAAGCTTGTGCAGTGCTTAATATCGGAGGTATGGCAAATATCTCTATTTTAGGTCAAGATTTAATAGGATATGATACGGGTTGTGGAAATGTTTTGATGGATTTATGGATTAATGAACATAAAAATAGAGCTTATGACAAAGATGGAGCTTGGGCAAAATCGGGTAAAGTTCATCATAAACTATTAGAAAATATGTTGAATGACAGCTATTTTAACTTAAAATTTCCTAAAAGTACAGGAAGAGAATATTTTAATAAGAATTTTTTAATAAACTATTTAGAACCATTAGGTAAAATACCAAATGTAGATGTACAAGCCACTCTTCTAGCATTAAGTGTTAAGTCAATTTCTAATGAAATTAGAAAATTTGATGTTAAAACAGTGTTGGTTTGTGGTGGTGGAGTAAAAAATATTTTTTTAATGTCTGAGTTACAAAAAGAGCTTCCTTTGATGGATGTAAAATCTACAGATACTTATAATGTAAATTCAGACGACATGGAAGCAATGATATTTGCATGGTTTGCACAGAAAAGATTGGCAGAAGAGTCAATTGATTTAAAGAGTGTAACAGGTGCAAGAGATAACCGAATATTAGGGGGAATTTATGCAAAGAATTAAAGCCTGGATAGATACATTAGGATACAAAGATTATAAGATAGAGATGGTTGGTGGAGATGCCAGTTTTAGAAAATATTTTAGACTTTTTGTTGGAGAGACAACTTATATTATTATGGACTCTACAGCAGATGTAGATAGTCTCTATCCATTTATAGATATTTCAGTTCGATTACTGAAAGCACAAGTTGAAGTACCACGAATTATAGCTCAAAATATGGAAGATGGTTATCTGCTTATTACTGATTTAGGGTCACGACATTTAGCAGATGTATTAAGCCCTATGAGTGTTGAGCTTTTATATATGAAAGCTATTCATGAAATTATTAAGATTCAAGATGCAGATACTACTAATATGGACGCATACGATAGAGATTTCTTAATGTTTGAGATGAGTTTAATGCAAGATTGGTACCTTAATGAACATCTTCATCAGGAGTTAAGTAAAGATGAGCAGAGTATGCTTGATTCAACTCTAGAGATGATTTCTGATGAGGTTCTTTCTCAACCACAAGGCTATTTTGTACATCGTGATTTTCACTCTAGAAATATTATGATGGAGACTGGTAGAAAGTTGGTTATTATTGATTATCAAGATGCAAAAGTTGGTGCATTAACTTATGATTTGGTCTCTCTTTTAAAGGATGTATATGTATATTTTGATCAAAAAGAGATGGAGAGGTTGGCATTAGAGTTTAAAGCTTTAAAAGGTATTGATGTCTCAGATGAGCAGTTTATTCGTTGGTTTGATTGGATGGGACTGCAACGACATATTAAAATATTGGGAATTTTTGCCCGTTTAGATATACGTGATGGAAAACCAGCCTACTTGGATGATATTCCATTAACACTAAAGTATATAGATGAAGTATGTGCTAAATATGATGAGTTAAAACCATTAGGAGAGTTATTAAAACGATAATATAGAAAAAAATAATATAATACATTATATTAAAAAAAAGAAGAGATATGACAGCAATGATTTTGGCAGCGGGTTTAGGTACTCGTATGAGACCACTAACCAATCATCGACCAAAGCCTCTACTTAATGTAGGTGGAAAGCCACTTATTGTGTGGCATATAGAGCGTTTAAAAGCATCAGGGTTTACTGATATTATTATTAATGTTGCCTATTTAGGGCAACAGATTATAGGTTATTTAGGTGATGGCTCAAAATATGGGGTCAATATAACTTTTTCAGATGAACAGAGTGAGGGTGCATTAGAGACAGCAGGTGGAATTGTTAAGGCTTTACATCTATTAAGTGATACTTTTTTAGTAGTTAATGGAGATGTCTGGACAGATTTTAATTATGATAGTGAGTTTGAGTTAAAAAAAGATCGTTTGGCTCATCTTATTCTTGTTGATAACCCAGAGCATAACCCTAATGGCGATTTTTTCTTAATGAACTCTAAAGAGAAATACACTTTTGCAGGTATTGCTTACTACTCAAAAAAGATGTTTCAAGATTTAGAGTATGGAAAACAGTCATTAGTTCCTCTTCTTTTTAAGGCGATAGATGAGAAAAAGTTAACAACTCAATATTATCGAGGAGCTTGGCATGATATTGGAACACCTGTACGTTTGGAACTATTAGAGAAGCAACTCTCGGCTAATGTACTATAGACTCTTTTTTCTAAATCTAATTCTTCTTTTTAGTAATCTTTATGCAGATGTATTGGAGATAGGTTTAGAAGAGGAGTATAAAACAAAAAAGTATATACTTTATACTCTTGCAGAGGAGTCTACAGAGAGTATTGATACGTTATTAAAGCGAAAATGGACAAAGAGTAAAGATTCATTTAATGGTTTCTCCTATATAAATAGAGCCTATTGGATAAGATTAGATTTAAAAAACTCTACAAAAACCTCTAAAACTTACTACTTACAATCTGAAAATCAGTTTACCTATTCTATTGAGTTTTTTTTTATAAAGAATAATCAAATAGTTAATTATATTAAAGATGGGGCAATTCATAAGAATCATAACCGTATGTTTAATACTAATCATATGATTTTTCCTGTTACCTTGAGTGCAAATGAAGAGGCAATGGTGCTTTTTAAAATTCGTAATTATAATAAGATAGATATTAATTTTATGTTACGAACAAAAGAGTATTTGTTAGATTTTTATCAGACGTATAGTATAGTTGAAGGGCTTTTTTTTGGAGGAATGTTAATTATGATGTTCTATAATCTTTTTCTATATTTTCTTTTAAAACATCGTGCTTATCTCTATTATGTTTTCTATACTTTTTGGTTAGTTGTCTATTTCTTAGGTCTATTTGGTTTTTCTGAGCGTTATTTCTCTGACTATAGATGGCTGTTTTACATCAGTTCAGGGGCTTTCTTTATCTCTATGACACTTTTTATTCAATCTATTTTAAATGTTAAAGAGAAATTACCAAAGGTCTATTTTTTTTTTAAAATTTTTATGGGTTATTTTATTTTATTTACTATTTTAAATAGTATTATTATTGAGATTCAAGCTTTTGTCTATGCACAGATTCTTTTTGATCTATTTTTTGTATTAGTTCCTCTTTATGTGGCATTAGTTATCTCAACAACTTATTATTTAGCTTATTATAAAGATGATACTGTGGCTAAGTTTTACTCTGTTATATGGACAATGGTTGCCTCTGTTGGGTTGTTGCTTCCATTGGTCTATCTGAATATATTTGAGACAGATATTCCTTCTGATTATATTTTTCAGTTTTTGGTACTTTTTGAAGTTTTATGTTTCTCTTTTATCTTGGCATATAAGATAAAATTGATACAGAAAGAGAGAAAAAGTCAATCTTCTCTTTTAGTACAACAGAATAAATTAGCATCAATGGGAGAGATGATTTCTGCTATTGCTCATCAATGGAGACAGCCTTTAAGTGAAATTAATGGTATTGTTTTAGAGATAGATTTAAAGAGTAGAAAAGAGGAGTTAAGCTCGATAGCTTTAGATAAATATTTAAATGAGATAGAGGAGGTTACAGCCTATTTATCGGGTACAATTAGTGATTTTATGAATTTTTTTAAGCATGATAAAATTGTAAATAGTTTTTATATAGAAGATGCAATAAATAGAGCAATTAAACTTCTTGCTCTTTCACATAAAAAACATCATATTGAAATTATATATGATATGGATGATAATATTAAACTCTATAATTATCAATCAGAATTGATTCAAGCGTTACTAATTTTGATGAATAATAGTATGGATGCCATCTGTCTTAGAGAAATTTCTCAACCAAAGATTATTTTAAAAAGTAGAAAAGATAATAAAAATATAATTATAACAGTTGAAGATAATGCAGGAGGAATTCCATTGGATATTATGGATAAAATTTATAACCCCTATTTTACCACAAAGCATGAGTTTAAAGGAACAGGACTGGGGCTTTATATTCTAAAAATGTTGATAGAAAAAAGTATGCAAGGCTCTATAAAAATCTATAATATAAATAGAGGAGCTATATGTACTCTATCTCTTCCAATCAATGTTGAGAACTCTCAACATCACGATTGAGTCACATTCTTATGGAATAATAGCAAGATTTATTATTTTACATATTAAATAATATTTTTTATTATTCTTAATCTACCTTAAGGAGGCATAGAAATTTATCGTGAAAGCATTAAAAAACTTAAACATATTATATGTAGAGGATGAAGAGCGAATTATTGAAAAGTATGCCTACTTTTTAAGAGAGCTTTGTCATACCCTCTATATTGCACGTGACGGCGAAGAGGCTTATAGGCTTTATAAAGAAAAAAAAGTTCATTTGATTGTAATGGATTTTTTAATTCCAAAAATGAATGGTATGTCTTTGGCAAAAGCAATACGAGCAGAAGATGAACATATTGCTTTGATTGCATTGACGGCTCATTCTGATAGAGAGATTCTTTTAGATATTGTTGATTTAAATTTTGCCTCTTATCTTATTAAACCTGTGGGAAGAGTAGATTTAATGAATGCTCTTTTAAAAGTTGCAAAAAAAGTAGAGGGTGGAAGAAATATTCCATTAGCTTATGATTGTCTTTGGGACAACAAGAGTAAAACACTATTTTGCAGTGATGAAGCTATTGTTTTAACCAAAAGAGAGTTAAAACTTTTTGAACTTTTAGTTAATAAGGCAGGTGTCCCTTGTAATGAAGATGAGATTTTCTTCTATGTATGGGGAGATGAGTTTGATAGAAATATTACCAACTCATCTATTAGAACATTGGTTAAAAACTTACGAAAAAAGATACCAAAAGATTTAATTAAAAATCAATATGGTGTAGGATATAAAATCTCTTTTTAACTGCTCTTTATAGTTTTGTTTAGATAATGTGCAACTGCATTTTCATCATTACTTTGTGTTAAAACTATATCTGCTACCTCCTTGACTTCGTCAAGAGCATTACTTACAGCTACTGCTGTACCTGCTAGCTTAAACATCTCTATATCATTAATACTATCTCCAAAAACAGTTGTATTTTCAGGCAAGTAATCTAGGTATTCATGTACAATATTTAGAGCATGAGCTTTATCTCCAAGAGGATGAAGAATAGTTAGAAAATAACACTTCATATAGTTTTCGGGTGACAATTTAATCTCGATAGACTCTTTAAAAACTTTTTTGAGATGCTCTGCCAATGGGCGTAAGAGTTTCTCTTCTCCCATATAAACTATTTTTAGTGTATCTTCTACTCCTTTAATTTTTTTTGTAAATATTAGACGATTATCATTAGCATAATTATTGTTTATTAAAAATGATTGAAAATCATTAAGTATAGGTGGGATTGCAAAGCTCTCCTCTAAAGATTCATGATCATTTAACGATATAACAAAAGGTTGAATTCCAAATGAGTTGCTTTCCTGAATAATAGATTCTGAAAGTTGGGCAGAGATTGTTCTAAGATCTATTAATCTCTTTTCTGTTGTTGCAACCATTGCTCCATCTAGTAGAATAAGAGGAGCTTTTAATATTAAACCATCTAAAAATTCGTGTGTCTTAGAGAAACTTCTAGCAGTGGCGATTGAGAGTAGAGCATGGTTTGCTTTTCTATTCCATACCTCTTTTGAAAAGTCACTTACTGTTTGAGAACTGTGTAAAAAAGTGTGGTCTAAGTCCGTAATATAAAGTTTTTGCATTCATTACCTTCTTTTTTTATTTAAATTTTTTTTTTGAAGAATTATACCTATATTTATAGTGAAAACTTGCTACTATTGCTCTTATGGAAATGCTTACACAACTTATTATTATCATGACTCTTTTTGAATTAATGGAATCAAACTTACAAAAGGCAAATACATTAGGGGATATGATAGAAAAACTTTATATCTACTATAATAAAAGTATTTTTCTTTTTTTTATAATTCATCCAACATTTTATTTTGTATTTTTTATAAGTTTATATTTTGATATTGTAAATTTTTATATTATTACAATACTACTTATTAAAACATTTGATATGTTTTTTAAGATAGAGTTGATACGACAACGTTATATAAAAAAAGAGATGGAACCTGAACTAGAAGGTATGTTAGAGTTAAGAATTAGTTCATGGATGGGTATTTTGGGAGTATTTACCTATGTCCCTCTGCTATTCCTTGCAATATTTTCCCAATGATGAATAAATCTAAGTAAAATTAACAAAAAGTTGAATATAATAACACACTACAAGATAGATACTACAAATCTCCAGATAGCTTTTAAGAGGACCTATGAGCGAACAACAACATCAGAAAAAACAGAATAAAAAAAACCACAACAGAACTCACGTTCCAGTTGAAGGATATAAAGTAGAAGAGTTACAAGGTAAACCATTAGAGGCACTTGTACAGATTGCTGAAAAAGTAAAAGTTGAAAACCCTAATGAGTTTAAACGAAAAGATTTGATTTTTGAAATTTTAAAGTCACAAGTAAAGCAGGGTGGATTTATTCTCTTTACTGGTATTTTAGAAGTTATGAATGATGGTTATGGTTTTTTAAGGTCAGAAGATGGTAACTTTGCCAACTCTCAGAACGATACCTATGTTAGTGGAACACAGATTAAACGTTTTGCACTTAGAAATGGAGATATAGTTACTGGTCAAGTTAGGCAACCTAAAGACCAAGAGAAATATTATGCACTATTAAAAATAGAAGCGATAAATTATCTACCTCCTGAAGAGTCGAAAAAGAGACCACTCTTTGATAACTTAACTCCACTCTATGCTACTGAACAGCTAAAACTTGAATATAACCCACTTAAACTTACAGGACGTGTTTTAGACCTTTTTACACCGATTGGTAGAGGACAACGTGCATTAATTGTTGCTCCACCACGTACAGGTAAAACAGAGCTTCTTAAAGAGTTAGCTCACGGTATATCATATAATACTCCAGATGTATCACTTATGGTTCTTTTGGTCGATGAGCGACCAGAAGAGGTAACTGATATGCAACGTAGTGTAAAAGGTGAAGTATATTCATCTACATTTGATTTACCTGCACAGAATCATGTTAGAACAGCAGAAATGGTAATTGAGAAGGCAAAAAGACGAGTAGAGAGTGGAAAAGATGTTGTAATTCTTTTAGACTCTATTACACGTCTTGCTCGTGCCTACAATACTGTAACGCCAAGCTCTGGAAAAGTTCTTTCTGGTGGTGTTGATGCAAATGCACTACATAAGCCAAAAAGATTTTTTGGAGCTGCTAGAAATATTGAAGAGGGTGGAAGTTTAACTATTATTGCTACAGCTCTTATCGAGACAGGAAGTAGAATGGATGAGGTTATCTTTGAAGAGTTCAAAGGTACAGGTAACTCAGAAGTTGTACTTAACCGTTATGTATCTGAACGAAGAATCTATCCAGCTATTGATGTAACTAAGTCAGGAACAAGAAAAGAGGAGTTAATGGTTAATCCAGAAGTTATGCAAAAAGTTTGGGCAATTAGAAATGCAATGCAAGGGATGGAAGATGTTGAAGGTCTTAAATTCTTGTTTTCTAAAATGACTAAAACAAAGAATAATGAAGATTTCCTTGCCATTATGAATGGTTAATTTTTATAAAATATGAAAATAGGTGTTTTTGATTCAGGAGCGGGAGGGCTCTCTGTTGTTAAATCACTTCTTGCTTCTAATCTTTTTGATGAGGTTATATATTATGGGGACACAGCTCGTGTCCCTTATGGTCCAAAAGATAAAAATACTATTATTCGATACTCACTTGAAGCCTTAGAATTTTTTAATAATTTCGATATTGATCTATTGATTACAGCATGTAATACGGTTTCAGCATATGCACTTGATGAGATGAATACTCAAAGTAATTATCCTGTTTTAGGTGTTATTGATGCTGGTGTATTGGCAGTTAAGAACAGCTCTATTGATAAAAATGATCATATTCTTATTATTGCAACAAGGGCAACTATTAGTTCAAAACGTTATCAGATGGCACTTACTAATCTGGATTATACTAATGTTACTGCATTACAAACAGGTCTTTTTGTTCCCTTGGTTGAAGAGGGTATTTTTAATGGAGAGATTTTAGATGTAACAATGAAATACTACTTTTCTAATATAGAAACTCCTAAAGCTATTATTTTAGGGTGTACACACTTTCCTTTAATTGGGAAAGCTCTTCAAAACTATTTTCCTAAAAAACCTCTACTCATTCACTCTGGAGACTCAATTGTTCAGTATTTAGAGCTAAACTATAACTTATCTCCAAAAAAAGAGCAAGCTAAGTTAAAAATATTTGCTTCAGATAATGTTGCAGGACTTAGAAAAATAGCTCAATATTGGTTAGATAAGCCTACTCTTTCTATCATATAACCTATTTTATCTCTTATTCACAGAATTAGTGTTTTACTATACTTACAAATGATTTAAATATTTAATTAAGTTATTATATTTATAATATATGTCACTTAGGGCTAAAAATCTATTAAAATATTCTGAAATTATCTATTTATTTTATAAAAGTATGTGAAAATATAAGTAACCAAACTATAAAAGGAGTCTGTTATGATTAAAAATATAAGAAGTTTAAAGCTATTGACCCCAATAGTAATTTTCTTTTTAAGCGGTTGTGCAACAGTTGATAAAGCAGATGCTACGAGTCAAAATATTATTAGCTCTAGTATTGATACAGCTCCTGTTGTTACTCAAGAGAATATCTATGGAGCTTATACTAATGATATTCAAAATTTACTGGATGTTACTCCTATTGGAAGTGAAATCTATCTAAAAGAGGAAGGTAATGGAGAGTGGCATCTTCGGATTGAAAAGATATTTACAGCAGAAGATTTAAGCTCTGAAGCTTCTAAATACTTTGAAGAGGCTGTTACTGAAGAGAAGAACTCTGAAGTTATCTCAGAGGGTAATTTCTATGCCCCTGAGATAATTACTATCTAAATTATTCCTATTGCATCGCGAACTTTAGCCATTTTTTTATTGGCTATAGTTTGCATCTTCTTAGCTCCATCATTTAGTATATCTCTAACTATATCAGGATTATTAATAAGCTCTTCACGTCTATCTCTAGCCTCTGCAAACTCTTCCCAAATAAGCTCTTTTAGATACTTTTTAAAGTGTCCATAACCCTCTTCACCTGTACCATATCGAACTTGAAGTGCCTCTTGTTGATTTTGGTCTAAAAATAGAGATGCTAGATTATATATATTACAACCATCATACTCTAAAGGCTCTCCTAAAGGTGTTGATGAGCTTATAATCTTATTACAACGTTTTTGTAGTTTCTTCTCTGTTTCCATAAAAATATCAATGGCATTATCATAACTTTTTGACATTTTTTGTCCATCAATACCTGGAATAGTAGCTACATTTTCATTTACAACATGTTCTGGAAGGGTAAAAATCTCTCCATATTCATTGTTAAATTTAATAGCAATATCACGGGTCATCTCTACATGTTGAATCTGATCTTTTCCTACAGGAACTTTCTGGGTATCTAAAAGTAATATATCTGCAGCCATTAAAACAGGGTATGAAAATAGAGCATGGTTAGGAGTGATACCTTTTGAAACTTTATCCTTATATGAGTGAGCCCTTTCTAGTAGTCCCATGGGTGTAAACTTAGAGAGAATCCAGTATAATTCTAAAACTTGCGGTACATCACTCTGCACCCAAAAGGTTGTTTTCTTTGGATCAATTCCTAAAGATAAATAGTCAATTGCTGCATCAAAAGTGAGTTGTTTTAAAAGTTTGGCATCTTTGGATGTTGTAAGTGAGTGGTAGTTTGCAATAAAAGTAAAAAGTTCCTCTTTTTCTTGAAGCTCTATCATAGGTTTCATAGCACCAAAGTAGTTACCAATATGAAGTTTTCCTGAAGCTTGGATTCCTGTTAATACACGCATTTAAATCCTTGGTTAAATTATAGTGAAATTATAGCGAAAAAGAGGCTTGAAAAAAGAGAGTCTAGATGATTTTATTTTTCTTTGCATTAAATATTATATAAAATAATTCATATTGTTTTTTAATATTTTATAGTATTATTTAAACATAAAAGGATATGTTATGAAAAAAATTATAAATGTTTTGCTTCTTGTTCCTCTATTAGCATTTGCAGGATTGGATATTCCTAAAGTAAACTCTGCTCTCTCTAGTATAAAATTATCAAAAATACCTTCAACTACACTAAAATTTTATAACAATAATAAAAGTTTAGATTTAAAAGAAAAATTACAATTTACATCTCAAAATAGTGCAGATATTGTACTTTTTCCAAAAAGAAAAAAAGTAAATAAGGTCTCTGTTGTTGACTCTTATAAGGCACTAAAAAAAGATAAAAATAGTATAGGTGCAATCTATGTTAAAAAAGGTAGAACGCAGATTGTTTTTGTGAAGGAACGTCTGAAAAAGAATGGTTTTGACATATTAAAAATATCAGAAAAATATCTTATTCCTGAGTGTCAACTACAGTCAATTTGTCTCTTGACAAAGTAATATTTTTACGACAATTATCGTGTTTAAATTGTGTTATATTTATTAATGTTCACAATTAAGCACATTTCTATGTTAATATTATAGATATAATAACCCAAACTCTCAATTTCTAGGAAATAACTATGTATAATAAATTTATTTTTTTTCATAATAATAAGATTTATTATTATATAGTAGGTGGATACTGTTTACTTGCTTTTTTGGGGTTCTATTTTTATACAAATATTGGAAACTATGAAGAGCGTTTAAAAAATCTACTTTTAAGTCAAACTATCTCTAGTGTTGAGAATGCTTCAACAAATATTATTGGTCGTATGCTTCAAGAGAATCCTGATTTTGTTTATGATAATCGTATGGATAAAAAACTTAGAACTAAAAATGAGAATAAAATTTCGGATTTACTAAATGACGATATCTCATCTGTTTATGTTTTATATCTAAAAGAGAATCAACTCTTTTATCTTTTGGATGCAGTAACAGAAGATAGAGGAGAGGTTAATGAGCTTTATGGTCCAGCACAAGAGTATGTTTTTGAACAAGCTCGTCAAAATAGACAGACAAAGACATTTACACAACCATCTATTGATGAGTTAGGGTTTACTCTTATTAAACCAATTATTCAAGATAAAAAAACTGTAGCTTTTTTAGTTTTGGATTATAAAGAGAGTAGTCTTGCAACACTCTCTTCACTTCTAAATACTAGTGTAACTACTCTTATTTATGCTATAGCTTTTTCATTACTAATTCTGTTATTACTTATCTCATATATGTTTCGTATACAATATATTAAATATAAGATGTATCGTAACCCTTTAACTAATACACTAAACAGAATTTATCTAACAGACAATTATGATAAGATAGATTTTAAATCATACTATTTAGCTTTAATTGATTTAGATTTCTTTAAACGGGTTAATAATCTTTATGGACAAAAAAATGGAGATAAAATTCTAATCTCTATTATTAGACGGGTTACAACGTTACTTAGAGATGAAGATGTATTGATTCAATATGGTGGAGAGGAATTTTTATTACTTATTTCTAAAAAAGGAATGAGTGAGCATCTCTTTAAACATCTATTAGAAGATATACGATCTTTGATTGAATTAACAAATTTTCAAGTTAAAAGTGATAGATTTTCACTAACTATTTCAATTGGTGCTTTACTTCAAACCGAGTTAGAGAAGTCACTTCAAGATGCAATTCATAAGGCAGATACAGCATTGTATAAATCTAAACATAATGGACGTAATTGTGTCTCTTATTTTGATTTGACCCAACCAGAACGTATCTATAGAGAGAACTTAAAAGAGATGATTGAATCAGATAAATTGGTCTGCTACTATCAACCTATAAAACGGCTAAAAGATGGAACGTTGCATCATTATGAAGCTCTTTTACGTATTGAAGATGGAGATAGTGTTATTTTTCCTGATAGAATTTTGCCTGCAATTGAAGACTCTTATTTATATTCTTATTTAACTAAGAAGATAATTGAATATAATGTTAATGTTTTAAGAAAAGATACCTATATGAGGGTTTCAATTAATCTCTCAGCAGATGATTTGATTAATGATTCAATTATTTTTCTTTTGTCTCAAAATGCAGATTTATCTACTCGTATCTATATAGAGATTCTAGAGACAAAAAGCATTGACTATAAACGGGTAGAGAGTTCTATTCAAAAACTAAAACTACTTGGTTTCAAGATATGTATTGATGATTTTGGTTCAGGATACTCCAACTTAAATCATCTTCTTAATCTTTCTATTGACTACTTAAAGATTGATGGTTCTATTATTAAAGAAATTCTTCATGATAAACGTGCTTATAGTATTGTAAAAACATTTTCACTTTTTTCACAAGAGAACAATATTGAAGTTATTGCAGAGTTTATAGATAATCAAGAGATTATAGATGTATTGATAGGTTTTGGAATAGATTATGGACAAGGGTTTTACTTCTCAAAAGCAAAACCTTATGCTGATTTAGAGCATCATAAACGATGATTTTTTAATCATCATCTATTCTCTGTCCACGTTTTCTTGGACTTAGGTCAATAGGCACACCTACAAAGTCAAATTTTTCTCTAAAGATATTCATTAAGTAACGTTGATATGAGAAGTGTAATCCATAAGGTCTGTTTACAATAATAGCAATCTTTGGTGGTTTCGTCTCATATTGTGTTGCAAATTTAATATTGATACTTGCTCCATTGTGGCTTGGTGGGTGGTGTCTTCCTATGGCATATTTTAAGACCTCATTTAGTGTTGCTGTTGGAATTCTCTGTTTATATCTACCATAAATATCAACTATCTCATCTAGAATTTTATGAACCCTTAAACCTGTTTTTGCTGAAATGGTGATAAGTGGTGCATAGTGTAGAAACTTTAACTCATCTCTAATATCTTCAACAGCTTTGGTATATGTAGCTTCATCATCTCCATGTAAATCCCATTTGTTTAGAACAATAAGACATCCAAGTTTATATTTTTCAATTAAGTTGGCAATTCGTTCATCAAGCTCTAATACACCTTCGGTAGCATCAATCATTAGAAGGGCAATATCTGCTTTCTCTAACATCGCTTCTGTTCGTTCAAAGGCGTACTTTTCAATACCTAAAATCTTTCCACGTCTTCTAACTCCTGCTGTATCAACAAAGGTTATTTTGTGGTCTCTATACTCTAGTTCCTCATCAATGGGGTCGATGGTTGTTCCTGCCACAGGAGAGACAACAGCACGTTCTTCTCCTAGTAATGAATTAAGTAGAGAGCTTTTACCTGTATTGACACGACCAATAATAGCTACTTTTAGCTCATTGTCCTCCTCTTCCTCTTCATCAATATGAACCATCTCGACAATCTCTTCAAAGCTTAGTTCACTATCTTCATTCAGTTCTGGTTTTATCTCCTCTTCCCGTTCAGGAATATACTCTTCTAGCCAAGCATAAAAATCATTCATATAACGGTTATGACTTACAGACATAGGAAAAGTTCTCTCTGCTCCAAACTCTAAAAAATCCCAATATCTAATGGTCTCATCTTTATCGTTATCAATTTTGTTAACTACCAATGCAATTGGTTTTCCTTGAGATTGAAGCTCATAAAAAAGCTCTCTATCTTCATCCTCTGGTATGTTTTTCCCATTGACCATAAAGATAATAATATCTGCCTCTTCACCTGCACGTAAAGAGAGTTTTTTAACAGTGGCAAACATCTCTGTTGAGTCATCAATTCCCCCTGTATCAACTATTTCAAAGTCACGATTACCTGAAATAGTTACCTCTCTTTTTTTTATGTCTCTTGTTGTTCCTACCACATCTGATGTAATGGCATCTCTCTCTCTTAGTAGTCTGTTAAAGAGTGAACTCTTTCCTACATTTGGTCGCCCTAATATGGCTACTTTTTTTAATTTTGGCATACGGTATATCTCTCTTAATTATATGTTCGGGGCTAAAGCCTCGGATTCCAAGAACTCTGTTGTAAAAATTTGGATTGTTTTTAGATGGTGTAGTCGAGGACTACACCCTACGGTTAAAAATTATTGAAATTATAGCAGATTTTATTATGAATCTGATTTTGGCATAGATTCAAGATAAACAGATTGAGATGGGAATGCAAAGCCTAAACCATTCTCTTCTACTATTTTCATAATCTTAAGGTTTATATCCTCTTGAATATCTAGATATTTTGCCCAGTTAGAGGTATTGGTAAAGGTATAGATTAAAATTCCTAAAGAGCTATCATTAAAAGTGGTAAAATTAACCAACATAGTATCTTTTTGAGAGATTCCATCATGATTTTTTAGCATATTTTTAATATCAAGTAGAATCTTTTCCATCTGTTCACTGGTTGTACTATATGTTAGTCCAATAGTCATTTTAATACGTCGAATACCTCGTCTTGAAAAATTTTGAATAGGACTGTTTGCTATCATCTGATTAGGTAGAGTAATAAGTGACTTTTGAAATGAACGAATTTTAGTGGTACGCATACCAATATCTTCTACAACACCCTCTACGCCGTCTATCTTAATCCACTCTCCAATACGGATAGATTTGTCTAAGAGTAGGGCAATTGAACCAAAAAGATTGGCTGCGGTATCTTTTGCTGCTAAGGCAAAAGCCAACCCTCCAATTCCTAAACCTGCAATAAGACCTGCTACATTAATACCCCAAACTTGAAGTATAACCCCTAATCCTATAAAGATAATAATTCCACGAAGAAAAGCCAAAATAAAGTTACCCATCTCATGAGATAGTTCAGGGTTAAATCTAGAGGTAAATTTATAGACTAAACCTCTTAGAGCATAAGTCATTTCATATATAACTAAAAAAACATTATAGGCTATCATTGAATTAATAATCATATTTATTAAATCAGTTTCTAAAAATAGTAGAGCAAAAAATAGTCGTACACCTATAATAATAAAAACAAATGTCAATGGACCTTTTAGTGCAGAGAGTATTCTTTCGTCATAATATGTTTTTGTTGTTTTTGTAAAGGGATGTATAACATTAATGATTAGATTTGCTAGTAGTTTACGTAAAAAAAGAAAGAAAAATAGAGAGAATATTGCACCAATAATATTTCCCAATGGAATATTGAAAAACTGTTCACGAAAAAAATCGCCATACTTTCCACTATAGAAAACATAATTTAGGAGTTGTTGTACTTGTGGAAAGAAATTAATATCTAACTTTTCGATAATCTCTTGTGATTGTTCAATAATCTCATGGGTTTGAGAGCTATTTGTTTCATTCATGATTAGACTTCTTTATATAATTTAAATTTCATAGAATGATATTTTATCAAAAAAAACTATAATGTTACATCTTAACACAGTTAATACACATAAAGATGATTAAATTCACTTATAAAAATAGTAAAGGCTTCTTATGAAAAAAATATTACTACTACTTAATCTCTTTCTACTCTCTTTAAATGCAGAAACAGTGACAGCTGATTATAAAGTAGAGTTTGGGATTATTGGAGAGATTGGAATTGCTAATGCTCTTTTAACAAAAGATGAGCATAGTTATGTTATTGATGTAGAGTTAAAATCAACAGGGCTAGCAAAAACACTTTCTGGAAATAGAAAAGAGCAACATATATCTAAAGGACATATAGAGAATGGTCTAATGATTACAGACCTATATCAGGTTATTAAGTCTCATGGTTCTAAGACAACTAATAAAGTTTACAGAATAGATCATAAGACAAAAACTGTTACAAAAGAGTATAAACGTTGGAAAAATGGAAAATTAACTAAAAATGAGAATAAAACAATGGATTATTACTCTAAAGATGATCTATTAACACTATACTTTAATTTAGATAAGAAAATTTTAGATAAAAAAGAGGCAAAATCATATACATTTAAAGCGGTTGGTGCAGAGAAGCAAAAAGGAAGTGTTGATGTTGTTATCCCTAAGAGAAATAGTTTAAAAGAGTACAGAGAGGCAGTAGGTGATAGTGTAGATGGTAGTTGGTATGCAAGAGCAATTATTCATCAAGATATATTTTCTAGTGATAAAGGGGAGCTTCTTTTACGAATTGGAAAAGATGGTATTACAGAGAAAGCAGTTTTAAAAGATTTGATTTTCTTTGGAGATATTAGAGCAATTAGACTTTACAAATAGATAGGGTATTTACCGTTCCATAAAACTTACTCAAACATATCCATAGCTAAGTTTTAACAACTTAGCTATGGATAGAGCTTAATGTTTATTTCCTGCTTCAATGATACTGGTTAAATTTAGAAGTTTAGCCTCTAAATCCATTGCCGTTATCTTCACAGGCGTTACTTCGGGGTGAACTCCCCCTAGTTGGTTATGAAGATTGATAGACGCATTCAAATCTCTATCAATCTCTAGTTGACACTCATCACAATAGTATGTTCTATCTGATAATGTTAAATCTTTCTTTTTATTTCCACAATTACAACAAGTTTTAGAAGATGCAAACCATCTATCATTGATAAAAAGCTTATTTCCTTTCTGTTTGGACTTGTATTCTAGTTCTCTTTTTAGCTCATAAAAGCCTAAATCTTGGATACTCCGAGCCAATT